>Ga0209541_10000162_pt1 | contig 122138 bp, 118 predicted proteins | sample RifCSPlowO2_01_FD_184027 | JGI IMG/M metagenome (GOLD analysis project Ga0209541, IMG submission 184027) | Groundwater microbial communities from Rifle, Colorado - Rifle CSP2_plank lowO2_0.1 (SPAdes) (version 2) | ecosystem: Environmental > Aquatic > Deep subsurface > Groundwater | place... | reverse complement strand
ACACTGTTGGTTGCTCGAAGCGGCAAAAAACAACCTACCCATCGTTGTGCCGGGTTGGGAAGATTCTACTCTCGGAAATATTTTTGCTGGATATTGTAAGATGGGGGAAGTGAATCCTTCTGTGATGAAAACCGGAGTTGAATATATGATGTATCTATATGACAAGTATCAAGAACTTTCAGGAAATGGTCTACCGGCAGGTAAGCAAGGTCCGGGACTCGGATTTTTCCAAATCGGCGGAGGTATTTCTGGAGATTTTCCCATTTGCGTTGTGCCTTCTATAAAATATGATTTGAAAAAGGAAGTGCGACCTTGGGGCTATTTCTGCCAGATTTCAGATAGTACCACTTCTTATGGTTCATACTCTGGAGCGACTCCCAATGAAAAGATTACTTGGGATAAGTTGACCAAGGATACCCCGATGTTCGTGATTGAATCTGATGCCACCATCGTTGCACCGCTAATCTTTGAAGCTATTTTGGATAGGTACACCATTAACGAAAAATAATATTTATATTATTATCTTTTGAATTTTCCGTTTAAATACTTTGAATTACGAAACTCTCTATCAACATAACCTTTTCTCCGGTACAGATTTTTTGAAGCTTAAAAAATCTTGAAGTTCTCGCCCCGCCCGGCTCGAAACCCCTTCGAAAAGTTATGTTTCAACGAGTTTCGTAATTCAAAGTTTAAATAAGATCGTTCCAGACTATTAGTTTCCATTCGTTCTTTTTGAAGAAGTGAGTTGTATATGAACAGATAGCTATGCCAGCATTATTTATAGGATTAAAGTAACTTAAATTATTATATTGTGATGCAGTAAGTTTTTCCCCATAGAGCATATAAGACGCTACCATTTTTAGAAAAATACCGTGGGTAACCATGATAATTCTCTTTTCTCTCCTTCTCCCTATATAAGTCAATAGTTTTTTTGCCCTTTTTTTAAGATCAATAAAATTTTCTTCGTCTGATACTCGCAAATTATCAGCATGATAGCTTTTATCAATTTGATCTATGATGTGTTTGACATTTGTTTCTTGACCATAGTGCCCGATTATTTCTGTTGGATTTTTCCTTTCCATCAAGAGATCGGAATATTCTATTTTTTTCATATGTAATTCTTTAGCGATAATCTCTGCTGTTTCTTTCGTGCGTTCATATGGGCTTGAAATGATAATTTGTGGGTGTCCCTTGTGTTTCGGAAATCTTCTTGCTGTGGCTAATGCCTGTTCTCGGCCTTTTTTGTTTAAAGATCCACCAGGACCTTGTCTGATGTTTTGAGCGTTAAGTTCGGTTTCCCCGTGTCGTACGAAATATATTAATTTTATACCCATATACATATTTTACTATAAATTTTAATTTTTTGATATACTTACCGAGATGAAAAATTTTTTAAAAATTCTTCTGCTAATCATTCTCTTTGGAGCGATCTATTATTTTAGAGATCCCTTAAGCACGCAAGTTCTGCCTATTCTAGAGAATCTCAAAAATAATATCAGTAATGTTTTTGGAAAATACATTCCATGCAAAGAACCAATACCGTATACCTTTGGTACTTTTGACGCCAAGTTTAATATTTCTAAAAAGTATTTTTTAGATGCTCTTTCTCTAGCAGAAACTATTTGGGAAAAACCTGTAGGCCTTGAACTTTTTACTTATACCCCTACAGATTCTTCTTCGAATGTTTTGAAAATAAATCTTATTTACGATTACAGACAAGAAGCTACTAGTAAATTAGCAAGTCTTGGCATCATTGTGAAAGATACTCGGGCGTCATACGACATGCTCAGGAATAAATTTACTGCACTCAAAGCTCTGTATGAAAAGGATGAAATTGATTTTAATGTGCGTATGGAAAGTTTCAATCAAAACAAGCTCGCTTATGAAAATAAAGTAAAATTTTGGAATACGAAAGGAGGAGCGTCACAAAAAGAATACAACCAGCTAGAGGCTACACATCTTTTTTTAGAGAATGAAATAAGAGAATTGCAAAATATACAAAAAAATCTCAATAACACAGCAGATGAAATAAATGCGCTTGTGGTTGTCTTGAATCGTCTTGTAACATCACTGAACCTTTCTGTGGGAAAATACAACACGGTCAACGTCGCTCGCGGGGAATCATTTGAAGAAGGAGTGTATGTGAGTGACGGGGTAAAAAGAGAAATAGATATTTATGAATTTAGCAGTCGAGAAAAACTGGTACGAGTGTTGGCGCATGAGTTGGGACACGCGCTCGGTCTTCCGCACGTGAGTGATTCTCAAGCTATAATGTATGAACTAAACCAAGGAAATAATCAAATATTAACCAAGGCTGATCTGGATGAGCTTAAAGTTAGGTGTGGGTTGAAGTAAATAGATGTGCTATAATTGGCAGTACAATAGTTTTATTATTTATTAATTTAACCAAAATAAAATGCAAGAAGAAAAAAACTTTTTTGAAAGGAATATGAAGTGGATTATAGTTGTGGGTGTTATCGTTCTTTTAGCCCTGTGGTTTGTTTCTAAATACAACTCTTTTGTCACACAAGGTGAAGAGATCACAGCACAGTGGGCGCAAGTGGAAAATCAATATCAGAGACGTTTTGATTTGATCCCCAATGTTGTCAATACAGTTAAAGGTGTAGCCAAACAGGAACAGGAAGTGTTCGGCGCTATAGCGGAAGCTCGCACAAGGTATTCTGGCGCGACAACTCCGAACGAAAAAGCGCAAGCCGCCACACAAGTGGAGTCTGCCTTTGGTCGTCTTTTGGTAATTGCAGAGGCTTATCCAGTACTCCAATCTTCACAGGCTTATAGAGATCTGATCGTTTCTCTCGAAGGCACCGAAAATCGCATTACCGTTGAAAGACAAAAGTATAACGAACTAGTCCGCGTATTTGATACCAATATCAAGAAATTCCCCACATCTCTCGTCGCAAGCATCTTTGGCGTAACAGAGAGAGCGTATTTTGATGTTCCAAAGGATAATCAAATAGTACCGAAAGTAGATTTTCAAAATTAAATTCTTCCCTTTATAGCTTCTCGCTGTAAATTCATACACCCTACAATGTATAAATTCTTAATTTTTCTTTTGCTGGCTGTTCCTTTTTCGCTTCATGCTTTTGACGTTCCCATTAGGCCTACGGGTTTTGTACAGGATTATGGAGGTATTCTTACCACTCCACAAATAGAGAATTTAGAAGCTAAATTGCAAGCTTTTGAACAAAATACGACGAACGAGATTGCTATAGTGACGATACCTTCACTTGATGGTGATGTAATAGAAAATGTTGCACAAGAAATATTTAGCAAATGGGGCATAGGAAAAAAAGATAAAAATAACGGAGTTCTGTTTCTCATTTCTTTATCCGACCGAAAGACCAGGATACAGACTGGCTATGGTGTGGAGGGGGATTTGACCGACCTCGGCACATCATATATTCAAGAAGATTTGATAAAGCCAACATTCCAAAGTGGGGACTATTACGTTGGTATCAATGCTGCAGTGGATAAAATGATCGAGGCTCTTGGTGGTAGCAATATTGTGCCGAAAGATTATTCAATTACGTCTAAATCACCTTTCAGTCTTCCTTTTAATCTCATCATATTTTTTGTAATTATTGTTTTTCAAATACTTGCCGCTATTTTAGGTCGATCCAAGTCTTGGTGGCATGGAGGAGTTTTGGGCGGAGGGGTATCGCTTATCATTTGGCATTTCTTTATTGCTTCACTTCTTACGGCTATTCCAGTTATTTTCTTATTTATCGGTTTCGGACTTCTCTTTGATTTTATAGTTTCTCGCGCTTATACCAAAAAGCAAAACTCTGGCAGATATCCATGGTGGTTTGGTGGCGGAGGTGGGGGGTTCGGTGGGAGTGGTGGAGGTTTTGGTGGATGGGGAGGTGGATCTTCTGGCGGTGGAGGCTCATCTAGCTCTTGGTAAACTAACTTCTAATTAAGCACGATATAGCTAGAAATACAGACGCGCGATATATTTATATGAATATGGTATAATTAAGTTATATTAATAATTTCCGCTAAAAGCGGATCAGCTCATGGCTGAAACAAAATTTTTATGCAAGAACTTAAAGCTTTGTGTATGAAGTGTCGAGATGCGAATAATAAACCGACGATGCAGGTGATGAAAAATGTTAAAGTTGAGGAGAAAAACGGCAGATATTTTGCCAAGGGACAGTGCAGTGTTTGCGGAGGTAATATGTTCAAGTTCATGTCCAAGGCTGACGCTGAGGCGATGAAATAATTTAAAGCAAGGACATGACCCTTCAATAAAAATTCAGGCCCTCGCTCTCTGACTCAGAACATTCGTCTCTAAGAGACTCAGTCTCGATGAGCTAGAAGAGGTCATGGTAAATAAAATCGAACCATGAAAAAGTATATTCTTATTCTATTTGCGCTGCTTGCTTTTATAGTTTTGTCTGTTGTTTTTTATTACAAATTTGATCCGTCTTTGCTTGCCAAGCTCTCTTTTTATGTGAGTTTGGCGAATCCTTACATGCGCATTGTGAGAGTAGAGGAAGGCCTGCGTAAAGAAGAAATAGCGACAGTGGTGGCGGAGAAACTTGATTGGGACATGCAACAGAAAGAAGATTTCATAAATAGTGCGAGAGTCGAGGGGCATTATTTTCCAAAAACATATCTTATTTATAAAGATGAAGATCCAGCGGTGGTTAGCGCGACCATGCTTGATGAATTTTCCAAACAAGTAAATAAAGTTAAACAACTCAAGTCGAATAAGTCAAAACAAATAATTAATGAAAATACTGCCATAAAAATCGCTTCCATTATTCAACGTGAAGCAGCCGGCAAGGGAGATATGAATTTAATCTCGGGAATAATTTGGAATAGGATTTTCAGCGGAATGAAACTGCAAATTGATGCGACCTTGCAGTATGCTAAAGGTAGCGAAGAAGGTGGCTGGTGGGAACAAGTAAATCCCGAAGACAAAAAAATAAAATCATCTTATAATACCTATATACACGTAGGGTTACCACCTGGAGCGATCGCGAACCCAGGATTGTCCGCTATTTCGGCCGCTTATAATCCACAAAAAACAAATTGCCTTTTTTATCTGCACGACAGAAACAGAAAAATCCACTGTACTAAAACCTATGAACAACACAAGAAGAATATAGCAATTTATTTGAAATAGAGCCTAACCTCGTAGTAGAATTTTGCTAAAAATTTCACTACGGAGTATAATATAAGTCTATGGCAAAAAGAAATACCACGCTTAGTCCCAAAAAGAAATCAAGACATTCTCATAAAACCAAGAAAAGGCTTGAGATTAAGAGAGCTATGCTTTTGAAAAAAAATGAAAAAAAAGTTTCCATTAAAAGGAACTAAAAAGTTAGTTATGGTCAGCGGAGGATTTGACCCTATTCATCCGGGGCACATACGTCTTTTTAAAGAAGCGAAAGCCCTTGGTGACAAACTGGTGGTGGTAATAAATAATGACAATTGGATCCGCGCCAAAAAAGGTCACGGTTTCATGAGCGCGAAAGATCGCGCTGAAGTTATTTCCTCTTTTCGTCATGTGGATGGTGTAATAATTTCGAAACACAAGAGAAACCCAAAGGATATGAGCGTGTGCAGAGAATTATTGAAACTAAAACCGAATGTTTTCGCCAATGGCGGAGATAGAAATGAGAAAGACGCCCAAAATCCAAAATCTTATTTATATAAAGATATAAAATTGTGTAAAAAATTGGGTATTGAAATGTTTTTCAATATTGGGCGTGGTGGGAAGATCAGGAGCTCTTCGGCATTGCTGAAAGAATATGTCAAGAAAAATAAATCCCAACGCTTAAAAAGATCGGGGAAAAAATAAAATGTTTTCCAATAAAAAAATTATCGCTTTTGATATTGATGGCACACTAACTGTAAGTAAACGTGCTATCACAGAAAGTATGGCACTTTTATTAAAAGAACTTATCAAGAAAAAAACGGTCATAGCTACGAGTGGAGGAAAATTTGAACAATTTAAGACACAATTTCTCCCGCCGTTTGATAATGATAAAAATTTTAATCCCTTTATTCACAACTTAATATTGTTGCCGACTAGTGCAACACAAAGATACGAATTTAATAAAGTGAAGAATGACTGGGAGCTCGTTGAGAAAGAACCCTTAGATAGTGGTGTAAAAGAAAGAGTGAAAAAATTACTTGAAGAAGTAATTGATTCTGGTTTATATGAAATACCACCAAATCCAAAAGGGGAAATCGTAGAAGATAGAGATACTCAGATAACATTTTCGGCGCTCGGACAACTCGCGCCGATTGAAGAAAAAAGACTTTGGGACCCAGACCAAAAGAAACGAAAAAAAATTGTAGCAGTGATAGAGCCGAAGTTGCCAGAAGTTACTCTTCTCATCAACTCAGTTTCTAGTATTGATATTGTTCCAAAAGGATTTAATAAGGCGGTAGGGATTGAGTTATTGCTCAAAAAGCTTGGTTTGCAAAAATCTGACTTAATTTTTGTTGGGGATGGGCTTTTTCCTGGTGGCAATGATTATTCACTTCACGAAGCTGGTTTTGAAACCGTAGCGGTAAAAGGACCGGAAGAAACAGAATTAATTATAAAAAAATGGCTTGGTTGAAAAATTGTTTCATTGTATAATATAAGATATGACACCTTTCAAACGAAATATAGAAACTTTTACTGTGGAAAGACCCTGGGGACGATTTGAGCAATTCACGCAAAATGAAGTGACGACGGTAAAGCTTCATTTCATAGAGCCCAATAAATCTTTGAGCTTACAGTATCACAATCACCGAGATGAACTTTGGCATATTGTCTCTGGGTATCCGATTTTAACTATCGGTGAAAATAAAATAAACGCAAAGCCCGGTGATGAATTTATGATTGCAAAACTGGAAAAACACCGCATTGAAGCCAAAGATGATGTAGTACAGCTTTTAGAAATTTCTTATGATAATAATTTTGACGAAGAAGACATTATTAGAATAGAAGATAAATATGGTCGTGCCTAAAAAGAAAAAAACATTTAAAAAGAAAGTTGCTGTTAAGCCCAAAAAACTTGTAACAAAAAAAGCGGTGGTAAAAAAGTCTAGACCCAAGAAAACATCCGTTAAAAAGAAAACTCCACTGGACCTCAAAAGGTCACTCCAGAATCCGATAATCCAGCCGACCGAGCATGCTTGGGAGTCAAAGGCGACGTTCAATCCGACAGCCTTTCAGCATGATGGAAAGATTCATATTATTTATCGTGCTATTGGAGATACTGATAATTCAGTTCTTGGATACGCTGAGAGCAGAAATGGCTCCACAATTCAAGAAAGTTTTCCTCGACCTGTTTACTATCATTTCATTAGTCGAAATAAAGATAAATCAATTCCTGCAATTTCTTATAGTTCGGGCGGAGGGTGGGGAGGCGGTTGCGAAGATCCTCGTATTACACTTCTCGGCGACAAGGTTTACATGCTGTATACTGCTTTTGATGGATGGGGTTCGGTTCGCATTGCGCTTACTTCTATTAGCCTGAATGACTTTCTGGATAAATGTTGGAATTGGAAAGAACCAGTTTTGATTTCTCCTCCCGGGGAGATACACAAGAACTGGGTGCTTTTTCCGGAAAAAATAAAAGGTAAGTATGCGATTCTGCACAGTCTTTCTCCTCACATTATGATTGACTATTTCAAGTCCTTGGAAGAGCTCAACGGGAGCAACTTTATCCACAGTGTCCATCAGCACAGCCCGCTCTGGCAAGCACGAGACAAACTCATCAGAGGAGTCGGACCTTCTCCTGTAAAGACAAAATATGGCTGGCTAGTTTTGTATCACAAAATGGAGAAGCACGATACCCACAGATACAAACTCTGGGCGATGATCACAGACGCACAAGATCCTACCAAAATTTTATATAATTCCTCTCATCCAATTCTGGAACCCGATGAATGGTATGAGAATGAGGGATACAAGTCCGGCGTCATTTATGCTTGCGGAGCGGTAGTCAAAGACGGCCAACTGTTTGTATACTACGGAGGCGCGGATAAAGTTTCGTGTGTCGCTACAGCTGACCTGGAAGCTTTCTTAAAAGAGCTCATTTTGGGAGGAGCATATACGTTACGAGGTAAAAGAATTAAAACCTAATCCATGTTTGTTGTAAAAAGATCTCATCATAACCCCATTATAGTCCCGGACAAAAATCATTATTGGGAAGCGTTCGCCTCTTTTAATATGAGTGTGGTCAAGAAAGGCGCCATGTTCTATGGAGTTTATCGGGCAATTTCTGCGCCGGACAGACTTCTTGCTCCCGACCAGGTGTCAATCATAGGTATTGGTCAGAGCAAGGATGGTCGGCATTTTTCGGAACGTGAGTCTTTCATTACACCAACAGAAGAATGGGAAAAATACGGCTGTGAAGACCCTCGGATTACATTTTTTGAAGGCAATTATTATATATTTTATACGGCGCTTTCGAAATTCCCCTTTGAGGCGAGTGGTATCAAGGTCGGCGTTGCTGTTTCTAAAGATTTGAAAAAAATAAAAGAACGACATTTAGTGACACCCTTTAATGCTAAAGCCATGACTCTTTTTCCAGAGAGAATAGGTGGCAAGATTACAGTAATCGTATCAGTCAACACCGACATGCCCCCGGTCAAAATCGCCATTGCGCAAGTAAATAAAATAGAAGAGTTGTGGAATCCAAGGTTTTGGGAAGAGTGGTATAAAAATGTAGACAAGTATTCAATTGATTTCAAGAGACTGTCTTATGATCACGTAGAAGTCGGCGCTACACCTGTCAAGACTCGCCATGGCTGGCTTCTCTTATATTCTCATATTCAAAATTATTTCGGTGGTGGAGAAAATCTGAAACGTATCTTCGGAATCGAGGCAGTACTTTTAGAACTTAATAATCCATTGAAAATAGTTGGTCGGACGCGTGGACCCATTTTAGCTCCCAGGGAATCATATGAACTTTTGGGTCATGTTCCGGATGTAGTGTTTCCGACAGGGGCAGTCGTAAAAGGGGACACTCTTTTTATTTATTACGGCGCAGCCGATACCACAACCTGCCTAGCATACGTAAACCTCACCGACCTTCTGGCGACTATGCGTGAGGAAACGAGCAGGGAGTGGCATTTTGAGCGTTCTTATAAGAATCCTATTATTGTAGCTGACAAAACACATCCATGGGAAGCAAAAGCTACTTTCAATCCAGCTGCTATTCGGATTGGTGGCAAGACACATATACTATATCGGGCTCTTTCCATGGATAATACTTCCTCTATTGGATATGCTTCATCACTTGATGGGGTAAAAATTGACGAGAAGTTGGCGGAGCCTATATATATCCCCAGGGAGGACTTTGAACTAAAAAAAGTAGCTGGAGAAAATTCAGGTTGTGAAGATCCACGACTGACGAAAATCGGCAAGAATATTTTTATGTGCTATACAGCTTATGACAGTATTGGCCCGCCCCAAGTGGCCATCACTTCTATCACCGAGAAAAACTTCTTACAGAAGAATTGGAAATGGACAAAGCCTATTTTAATAACGCCGGCAGGCTTCGATGATAAGGATACCTGCATTTTCCCTGAAAAAATCGATGGCAAATATTTTGTTCTGCATCGCATGGGAGGTGAAATATGTGGAGATTATTTAAAATCACTTGATTTCAAAAACCAAAAAATAAAGAAGTGTATTAGAATTATAGGATCCAGAATAAATTCTTGGGACAACGCGAAAGTTGGAATTTCTGCGCCCCCAATGAAGACGAAGTACGGTTGGCTTCTCTTGTATCATGGTATATCCAGAAGTCACAATACATATCGCGTTGGCGCATTGCTTTTAGACAAAAATGATCCAGCAATAGTCTTGGCGCGAACCACCGACCCGATATTTAGCCCAGAAGAACCATACGAAAAAATTGGAATAGTGAACAATGTCGTTTTCCCGTGCGGTATGGTTGAGAAAGATGGCTTGCTCTACATCTACTACGGTGGCGCGGATACCGTCGTCGGCGTGGCGACCATGGGACTCGACATTGTCTTAAGAGCTTTAACCCGGGATATCAAAAAATGAACGAACTCACAGAAGAAGAAAAAAGAGTAATTATTCACAAGGGGACAGAAGCGCCTTTCACTGGCGAGTATGTAAATAATAAAGCAAACGGCATGTATGTCTGCCGTCAATGCGACGCTCCGCTCTACACCTCTAAACAAAAATTCGAATTCACTTGCGGCTGGCCATCCTTCGACGACGAAATACCTGGCGCAATAAATAAAAGCAAAGACCTCGACGGTATGCGCACAGAAATAACCTGTGCCAACTGCGGTGGACATTTGGGTCACTTATTCAAGGGCGAGCACCTAACCGAAAAAAACATCCGTCACTGCGTGAACTCTATTTCAATGAAGTTTGTATCAAAATAATGAGCGAATATATTTTGAAAACCCTGTTAAATAATTTTTACTTAGCAACAATTGTCCGAAGGACATTTAACAGGGTAAAGATTTTTATATTCACTGCGTTCATTAAAAATCATTTATGATCAAAAAAATAATTTTGGCGGGCGGGTGTTTTTGGGGCTTGGAGGAGCTCATTCGTAAACAGCCCGGGGTGGTGAATACGACTGTGGGCTACACTGGCGGATCAGTGGTAAATCCAACTTACGAAAACCACGAGGGTCATGCCGAGGCGGTGGAGATAGAATATGACAACGAGAAAACTTCTTATAAAAAAATGCTGGATTTTTTCTTTCAGATTCACAATCCGACTACGCTAAACCAGCAGGGCAATGATAGTGGAACATCTTACAGGTCAGCAATTTTTTATGCAAATGAGGTAGAGTTAAAGGAGGCGGAAAATTTTATAAATATTGTAAACAAATCTAAACGCTGGAAAGATAAAGTGGTAACAAGTTTAGAACCCCTTAGTAGATTTTATCCTGCAGAAGATTATCATCAGGATTATCTGCAAAAGAATCCCGGCGGGTATACTTGCCACGTTATATATTTTGATAGTTATTTGTAGTAAGATGTATTTATGACTGAATCAATAGAGTGGTTGCGTCTACTTATTATAGACCACCGATCGCTTGAATATATTATCGTTTTTTTTGGAGCATTATTAGGGGGGGAGTTGGCTTTGTTCACTCTAGGCTTTCTTGCAGCCCAGAAAATTCTTTCTATTTTTCCGGTGTTTATTTTAAGTTTCCTTGCGACTTACCCTTCCAACATTTTATGGTTTTTGCTTGCCCAAACTGACACTGTGAGGAAAATAGTTGCCCATCGTTACGCCAATACGACTATTTCTATCATTTCGGAGGCGGTGAATAAGATTAGCAGGGGTAATCATTATATCGGGCTTATTTTTGCCAAATTTCTCGTTGGTACCCCCATTATCTTGATTATGTACGTGAATAAAAATAGACTTAGTCTGAAAGAATTTTTTATTTACGAAACACCCGCAGTTCTGCTTTCATTACTTGTTATCATTCCGATAGGATATCTATCAGGACTCGGGTTTAGCTACTTGGCGGATATTTTCAATAATCTTTATGCGGCAATTGGATTTATTATATTTATTGCTATTGTCGTTGCGGTAGCTCAATCTTGGTTGAAAAGCAAATTTACCAATATAGAAAATTAGAAATTATGATACAATAGTAGGATGCAAATAAATTTACAAGGCAAAAATATGGAATTGACTGAGGCTATTAAAGATTATGTTCTTAAAAAGGAAACCAATCTGGGCAGGTTGCTTTCAAAAGCTGAAGAAAATGGAGGAGAAGTGGTAATTTCTTTTGAAGTTTCCAAAAACACAAATCATCACAAGTCTGGCTCTATCTTTCATGCAGACTGCTTGATCAACAGGCGGGGAGAAAAGTTTTATGGCAGCGCCGACCAAGAGGATTTATATCAAGCAATAGATAGAGTTAAAGAAAATCTTTTTAGAGAAATCAGCAAAAACAAAGATCGCCGTCAGACGCTCTTTAAGCGCGGAGCCGCGAGCATCAAAAAAATGTTGAAGGGCTTGTCCAATAGGAATCCTTTTACTTCCAAATACTAATTTTTTGATTGTTTTTTAAATTCTTCCCAATTTATTTCTTTTTTGCCTTCTGGCAGAACTTTTTTAATCACAAATTGATTGTTTATGAATTTGGCATCAGTAATGATGACTCTCTTACTATTTTGGAAAAAGAAAATCCTTGGCCAGGATATGTAGGCGCGGAATTTTTTCCAGTTAGTTATCGGATCATCTTCTAAATTTATTTGTCCGTTTTCTTTTTTTAATTTTTTTGTGTAAGTTGCGAGTGCATGGTCTTGTTCTATGGTTTTAATTTTTCCAGCAATCCAGTCTGGTAAAATTTTCTCCAAAAGTTCACCACCTCGAGTGAATAAAATTTTTGTGAGTTCCGGGGTGGTTTCATTTCCAGTTAGTGGATACTTTTCTTGCACAACTATCGGCCCATGATCAAACTCTTTATCAATGATCATGATGGTTATTCCGGTGACACTATCGCCCGCGAGGATAGGTGCTTCGATAGGGGTCGGTCCGCGATACTGCGGTAGAAGAGAAGTATGAACGTTGAGAGTTTTATATTGAGGTAGATCAATGAGTGCTTCTGGGATAATCCTACCATACCCAACTACTATAAAAATATCTGCTTTTTGTTTTTCAATTTTTGAAATAGCCTCCTTGTTAATTTTATCCGGTTGAAAAAATGACACATTGTTTTTGAGTGCCCATTTTTTAGCTAGTGGCGCAGTTATTTCTTGATGTCGGCCCACAGGCCCGTCTGGTGCTGTCACAATCAAGTTTGGGGTAATCCCTTTTGAATGCATGGCTTCAAGCGCATACACCGCTTCTTCTCCTGTACCAAAAAATACGAAATTTATTTTACTCATGATTTTATTTAATAAGCTATCAGCTAAAACCTATAAGCTATTTTTGCGGAATTTCCGCTTTTATGTCTTTGGCGTGGTCAATAAAAAGTATACCGTTCAAGTGGTCTACTTCATGTTGGAAAATTTGCGCCAATAACCCTGATGCGCCACGTGTTATCTTCTTACCATTTTCATTATAAGCGTTAATCGTTGCTTTGGTGGATCTAAAGGTTTTACCATAAAGGGGGCGGACCGAGAGACAACCCTCCGGCATCCAAGTCTTTTCACGAGAAAGTTTGGAAATTTTCGGATTGATAAAAATAATATTTTTTATTTTTTCTTTTACTTCATTTTTACTAACTACATTGTTTTCATTTAGCAATTTTTCTTCTATATTTTTAGTAAAATCTTTAGCAAATATTTTTCCAGAAACAATAAATATCCGTAACCTATATCCTATCTGTGGCGCTGCTATGGCCACACCATCATCCTGGCTCTCCAACGCCTCCTTCATTTCTTTCAGCACCTTTTTTATTTTAATTGTTTTAATTTCTGAGACGTGTACTTCTTTGGCTATTTGACGCAAGACCTTTTCATTTTTTTGAAGAATTTTTTTTTGCATTGTATTTTACTATTTCCTACAACAGCCAGATAGAGTCTAAGATTCTGTCTGGAAGAAACTAATTTTACTTAAGTTCTTTTAAATATTCCAAGAGCTTACTTAGCTTTACGGTCTCTTGAGATCGACTTGCCATATCTCGCACTATTACGGAATTGTCTAGTGCTTCTTTCACTCCAAAGATAAGAGTGTATGGGGTATTTAGTTTTTCGGCAATTGCCAATTGACTTCCCAAGCTATCTTTAGAAAGTGATTGGGCGATAGGAATATGCGCCTTGCGTAGTATTTCAATTATATTTAAACTTTTCAATTTTGCCTCTCCACCAAGCTGAATGAAATAAATTTTCGGTTTTTTTAATATTCTGGGTGCAAGTTTTTTATACCAAGATGATGTAACTATCCTATCTACTCCTATAGAAAATCCCACACCAGGAACATCTTTCTTGCTTCCTAGTTGGCGAGCTAAGTAGTCATAACGTCCACCACCTGCAAGTGCCATCGGTGTGTCGTCTTCTGTACCTTTCTGTTCTATGATTTCAAAAACAGTTCGGGTGTAATAAGAAAGCCCGCGTACTAAATTTTTATTTATATTATATTGTATCTTCATCTCTTCTAAGTATTCCAACACCTCTTTAAAATGTTTTTTACAAGAAGGGCAGAGAAAGGAAACTGAATCCGGCGCACCCACGTTTATTTCTTTTGTTTTTTCTTCTTTGGAGTCTAATATGCGTAATGGATTTATCTTTAATCGCTCTTTATCGATGGCCGGAAGTTGATTTATATTTTTTCTATAATAACTTGTGAGTTCTTTAATATATCCGTTACGGCACTCTTTATCACCTATTGAATTTATATCAATAGAAAGATTTTCCGCCCCAGATTCTTCTAAAATACTCATACAGGTTTTAATCACTAGTGCATCCATAATACTTTTTTCACTTCCCAAAGCATCACAGTCAAATTGCCAAAACTGTCTATAACGTCCACGTTGGGGTTTATCGTGTCGAAAAGAGGGCCCGTATTGATAAAGCAATACTGGCTGTGGCATAGTTTGCATTCCGTGTTCAATATACGCGCGCATCAGTGGCGCTGTGTGTTCCGGTCTTAGGGCAAGATGGTCTCCGCCTTTCGTTTTCAATGTGTACATTTCTTTATCTACAATATCTGTTCCCTTACCTATGCCTGTAGTAAAAATTTCTTTGTGTTCTAACACTGGAGTTTCAATTGGTTTGAAACCGTAATATACCGCTATCTCTTGCGCCTTTTCAAAAAAGCCCTGAAAAGAATAATATTCTTCGTTCATTAAATCCCTCATTCCTTTAGGAGAGAAGACATCTCCAGTTTTGTTTTTACTTTCTTTGCGTATTTTGTTTTCTTTTATTTTCCTCATAGTTATTCTATTTGCTTATAGTCGCCTGGCAGTATGTCTATCTTTTTTACTGGCAACAAACGCAAGAACGCTTTTCCTGTGATGAGATTTCTCTTAACTCCTCCCCAGTATCTTGAATCAGAACTGCCGCTTCTGTTGTCGCCCATTACGAAATACTCATCACTTTTTAATTCAAAATGTAAAATATTATTTGCAATATTTTTTACATAAGGTTCACTTAATTTTAATCCATCCTTGTGTTCTCCATTGGTGATAATTACAACGTCTCCCTTTATATCCACTGTTTCATTTGGGAGACCGATTATTCTTTTGATAAAAAACTTCGTTTGATCATTCGGATATCGGAAAATAATCACATCATCTCTTTTTGGGTCATTTAATCTGTAAGATATTTTATCTATTATCAAATAATTTCCATCCTCAAAAGTGGGAACCATAGAACTTCCTGAGACGACAAAGGGCTCCGCTAAAAATACACGGATGGGTATAACGATAATTAGTGCCATTACCGCAAAACGCACTAGCTCCCAGAACGACTGCGCTCCGGTTTTCTCTTGAGTCTTTTCTTGTAATTTTTTATCCAATTCTTCTTTCACTTCAGTAATATAGCACAAAAAAGTATTGACAGAGTGAATAAATTTGTTTTCCAATATAACTTGCTTTGGAGTAACACAGAATGATATTATAGACTTATGAAAATTGTTGTTGGTTTAGGTAACCCGGGAAAAGAGTATGAGAATACCAGGCATAACACTGGACGCATTATGGTTGGAATGGTTGAGAAAAAATTAGATAAAAATAAAAACAAAATTAAATTTCTCACGCCAGACACCTTCATGAATAATTCTGGAAAGACGATCGCCCCTTTAGTAAAAAATAAAAAAGATTTAAAAGATTTGGTGGTTATTTATGACGACATTGATCTACCTCTAGGGAAAATGAAAATTTCTTTTAATCGCTCTTCGGGTGGACATAATGGCTTGGGTTCTGTTATTAGGGCTTTGAAAAGTGAGGAATTTTTGCGTATTAGAATTGGCATAGCTTCAGTGACTCCATCTGGTAAAATAAGAAAACCGAAAGGAGAGAAAATGGTGATAAATTTCATTCTTGGTGAATTCAAGAAATCAGAATTAGATGTGCTCAAAAAGCTTGAGAAAAAAGTAGCTGAAGCCATTGAAATTATTTTTTCTGAAGGCAAAGAAAAAGCGATGTCTCTTTGTAATTAATAGCGACGCCTGCCCGCCTTGGGTGGGAGATTTTTAATTAATTTAATATATATATGCATGAAAACATAAAATATAATTTATCCACAAATCCCCATAAGGATGCTGCCCAAGAGGTACTGACAATATTACATAAAATTGGAGATAAGGGTAATAAAGGTGCTGTGGACTTTGTTGAAGACATACTGATCGATTTACTGAATGGCGTCATATCACCAGAAGAAGCAATAAGAAGAGCAAAATTAACAGAAAAAAGTTTAACGAACAAATCTTTATAAAAATCTTAAATCTCCTTGACTGCTTCGATGATGATGCTTTTTTCGCCGTTTCGGTTCGATACTTTGCCTGATAGGGCTATGCATTTTTCAGCAACCAATATGTCAATCGATTCTTTAAATATAGTGGGAAATGCCACCGCTTCTATCGAGTCAGTCAAGTCTGAAATTTTTAGGAATGCCATTCTTTCATTATTTTTAGTAATTACTTGTCTAGCAGTTTCTATTATTCCAGCGATGGTTACTTGCATTCCATTCCCCAGATTATTTTCTTTATTTTCTTTTATTTTTCTAATATTTATATTCCTACTTTCTAATTTTCCCCGCAAGCGATCGAGTGGATGCCCGGAAATATAAAGTCCCAGTAATTCTTTTTCCCAGAGCAGTTTTTCTGCTTGAGTTGCTTTTGATGCATCTTTAAATTTAAAAGTTTGAATTTCCGTATCTTTCAATCCGCCAAAAAGAGAAGTTTGATTTTCGTTTTGCTTTCCCGATGCGTGGTTATAAATGAGCATATCTTCAAGATTAAATAGAAATATTCCACGGTCGCCCCATTCATCCATGCTCCCTGATTTAATCAATGCTTCCATAGACTTTTTGTTTAAATTTTTATGTTTGATTCTGTCTAGAAAATCACTGATTGATTTAAATGCTCCGCGTGTTTTGCGTTCGGCAATAATGGCGTTCGAAATATCAGTTCCCAAATTTTTTATCGTATAAAAGCCGAATCTTATTTTAGAGCTTTTGTTTTCTTTGTCTATATTAACTCCTTGTTTTTCCGACAAGCATGTGAATCCCCCGAAACTTTCATTGATGTTTGGAGGCAAAACGGGAATATCCATATTCTTGCACTCCTTGATTATTTCAGAGATTTTTTCTATGTCACCAGACTCGGCTGTGAGTATCGCAGCCATATATTCAACAGGATAATTTGCTTTCATGTAAGCTGTTTGATAGGCGACCCTGCCATAACTTGCCGCATGTGCTTTATTAAAACCATAAGCTTGAAACGGTTCAAAAAGTTTCCAAAGTTTTTCAGCGAATTCCGGAGTCTGGCCGTTTTTTATAATCCCCTTGGTAAATTTTTCTCTTTGGGCCGCCATTTCTGTCGGTATTTTTTTACCGACAGCCTTACGAAATTTGTCTGCCTCTTCCCAATTATAGCCGGCCAGCTCTATTGCAGAGAAGAGAAGATCGTCTTGGTAGACGATGAGTCCGTAAGATTCACCTAGAAATTTTTTCATTCGTGGGTCCAGATATTTTACGAGTTTTGAATTATGTTTGCGTTTAATATATTCTGGAATTATTTCCATTGGTCCTGGACGGTAGAGAGCAACCATCGCATTAATGTCATGAATCGAGGTAGGTTTTAATTCTTTTAGATATCTTGTCATGCCTGCACCATTTAATTGGAAGAGTCCTTCTGTCTGGCCACGAGCCAAAAGCGAGAAAGTTTTTTTATCATCCAATGGAATACGTTCTATGTCTATATTTATATTGTAGAATTTTTTTACTAAACTTATGGCATCAGCTAAAATCGCTAAATTTCTGATTCCCAAGAAATCAAATTTCAATAATCCGACGCCTCCTCCATAGTCAGGATCAATAGAATACATATCGTATTGCGTAATTATTGCTTCACCTTTTGGATCATATTGAAGTGGTGTATATTCAGTAAGTGGAAGAGGGGCGATAACGACTCCAGCGGCGTGTACAGAAATATGCCTAACACACCCTTCCAGTTTTTTGGCCAAGTCTATTATTTCTTTTGTGTCTTTTTCATTTTTATATGCATCACGGAGTTCTGACACTATTTCCATAGCGTGGTCTATGGTCATAGGCATACCTTGGGCTCCAATTGGAATCATTTTTGAAAGTCTGTCACCGATAGCATAAGGGTGAGCCAATGCTCGAGCAACGTCACGTACAGCGCCGCGCGCCATCATAGTACCAAAAGTTCCAATCTGTGCAACTCTATCCTCGCCATATTTTTTCTTTGTATATTCAATCATTTCATCTCGTCTATTGTCGGCAAAATCCATATCAATATCCGGGGCTGAAGGACGGAATGGATTTAAAAATCTTTCAAACGGGAGCTTGTATTCTATGGGATTTACGTTAGTAATGCCGAGCAGATAAGTCACCATTGATCCGGCAACCGAGCCACGGATAGTTGTTAGGATTCCGTTTTCTTTAGCATAATGCAAAAGATCACCGACTACTAAGAAATAGGGAGAATATCCCTTATTAAAAATAATTTTTAATTCGTATTCCACCCTTTCATTTATTGCCTCTGTTTCTTTTAGTTCGAGGCGAACAAAACCGGCATAAGTAAGCTCGCGTAATTTTTCATCCGGTGTTTTATCTTTCTCAATTTTATAATCAGGGAAAACCCAAGACCCTAGCTCAAGTTCTAGGTTGCACATATCTGCCACTCTTCCAGTGTTTACTACAGCTTCCGGTATATCTCTAAAAAGTTCAACAGCTTTTTCTCCACTTACAAAAGAATAATCATCATCGCCAAAAGAGAATTTATTTTCGTTTTTTATGTCAGAATTTGTTTGAATTGCGAGTAGTGTATCATGAGCCTTGTTGTCATCGCTGCAGGGATAATGAGAGTCAATAGTAGCGACAAGTGGAATATTTAATTCACGACTGAGCTCAATAATACAGGCGCGCACTTCTTCACTACCCTCTACGGTACCATGTTTCATGACTTCTAAGAAATAATTTTCCTTACCAAAAATTTCCTGATGTTCTTTAATTATTAATTTTCCTTTCTCTATATCTTTATTTGCAAGGGCTCGGGAAAGTTCTCCACCCAGACATCCAGAAAGAGCGATTATTCCATCTCCATATTTCCGTAATATTTCTTTATCCATTCGGGGTTTGTAATAATAACCTTCCAAATTTGAAATAGTGACAAGCTTCATTAAATTTTTATAACCTTGAAGATTTTTTGCAAGCAAGGTTAGATGGTATCTTTTATTATCTATGCCGGGGTCTTTATTCATTCTAGAACGATTCGCCACATAAGCTTCTACTCCAATGATTGGTTTGATACCTTCTTTTTTAGCGAGTTTATAGAATTCAATTGCGCCGTACATGTTGCCGTGGTCAGTGATAGCCATGGCAGGCATATTAAATTTTTTAGCAAGATCGATTAAGTCTTCAAGCTTTGAAAGCCCATCTAAAAGGGAATAGTGGGAGTGGGTATGCAAATGCACGAAGGTTTTTTTGGTATTTTCCATTTTTCTGATTATACACTTTCTTTTGTTTTTTGGTATAATTTATTGGTGGAGATAAAAACGGAGCAGTCATTTGGTGTCATACCCATTTATAAAGATAAAGATAATATTTTTTTTGTTTGTCTTATTCGTCATGCGCAAGGACATTGGGGGTTTCCAAAAGGCCATCAGAATCTAAATGAATCTGAAGAAGAAACTGCTATAAGAGAAATGGAAGAAGAGTCTGGCATAAATGACATAGAAATAATAGGTGGCCAATCGTATACTGAAAAATATTTTTTCGAGAAAGATGGCTCGAAGCACAATAAATCTGTAAAATATTTTTTGGGCTTTGTGTCTTCTGTGTCTACCACAACTCCAGATCATTTTAAAAAGGAAATTCCTGAGTTAAAATGGGTTATTTATGAAGAAGCAAAGCAACTGATTACTTTTGAGGAGGCAAAAAAAATTCTAGATAAAGTCTTTCATTACATCCTTAACGATTAATTATATAAAACGAAAACATGGAACCAACTATTGAAAACACAAAACCCATTCCCATATTAGTTTCTCGATTTACAGAGATTAGAAACAAGCCCAACCTAGAGCCCACAATAGAAGATTTTTCAGATATTTTTAGTAACGAGGACAATAGGAAGCACTCTTTTGAGGAGGTAAAAAAAGCATTTGAATTTATTTTTAATAAGGAAAAATTTATACATAGTCTCAATAAAGAGCCTAATAAAGAAAGTTTTGCTTACCTAAAACAAGTCAGGCGATATGGGGTAATTTTAAGAGATCATTGTAGATTTTTTTCTTCTAAACATAAATCTGCAGAAGCATTAAATAAATTTCTTTATTTCTTAGGTCAATGTAACGACAGATATTGGGTAGTTCAATCCGAAGAAATTAAGCAAGAAACTATAATTCATATAGATAATATCGAATTTCCCATAGAGTTTGATGATACAGATGGTTTTATTAGGCACATAGTCAACGAGTTGTCTGAAATACAAGAAATTTTTAAAGAAAAAAAACTTCCTGTAGCCACTTTTCATCTTCTTAGGAAAAAGATTAGATTATTTGGAAACCTTGTTCAAATTCCAGCATTAGAAAATCTAAGAAAGAGCCAGCATTGGCTATGTTCCTCTTTATTTGAAATATCAAAAGAAATGGGTGATCAACATGATGACCTTGTTGCAAAAGGATTAAGTGGAGAAATTGATTATGATCAAGCAGTTTTGGAAGTAAGCTCACGAATATTATCCGAATTTGAAAGACTAAAACCTTTCATAGAAAAAATATGTGGCTTAGATAAATAATATTTAGTTTTAGATTAGACAAGATAAGGGATGTTTTTACGATTAAAATGGTGTGATATAATATGTCTATGAAAAAAATCAAAGTTGGCATTAATGGTTTTGGCAGAATCGGCAGGGCATTTTTAAAAATTGCTTGGGATAGACCCGAGATTGAAATAGTAGCAGTCAATGATTTAGGTAGTATCGATAATATGACTTACTTGCTTAAGTACGACACTGCTTATGGTAAATGGAAATGCAATGATATAAAACACGAAGGTGAGTATCTAGTAATTGATGGTAAAAAAATAAAATTTCTGGCTCAAAAAGATCCGACCCTTCTTCCTTGGAAAGATTTAGGGGTAGATGTAGTAGTTGAATCAACCGGCATATTTGTTACTTATGAGAGTTGTAAAGTTCACCTAGATGCGGGTGCAAAAAAAGTCGTCATTACTGCGCCGGCCAAAGACAGCGATGGCACAGTTGGGCAAACCATACTGCTTGGAGTTAATGAAGAAAAATTTGGTACCTGTGATATTACTTCCAATGCTTCGTGTACTACAAATGCAGGCAGTCCACTGATAGCAATTCTTGATGCGGGACTTGGAGTAGAAAAAGCTCTTTTAAACACAGTTCACGCATTGACCAATAGCCAACCTACGGTTGATAGTATTAATAAACACAATATACGTGAAGGGCGGGCAGGTGGTCACAATATTGTACCAACATCTTCTGGTTCAGCTATTGCTGTTACCAAAGCATTTCCTAAACTTGCGGGACTCTTTGATGGTTTAGCCGTACGTGTGCCCATGATAACTGGGTCCTTGGTTGATATTACTTTTATTTCAAAGAAAAATACAACTGCGGAAGAGGTGAATAGTATTCTTAAAAAAGCAGCGGACGAGAAGCGGTGGGAAGGAATATTTTCTGTTACAGAAGAAGAACTTGTGTCTAGTGATATTATTGGAAGTCCTTACGGTTGTATTGCTGATCTTGGTTTAACTAGAGTTGTTGGAGGCAATCTCGTAAAAGTAATGGGTTGGTATGATAATGAAATGGGGTATACATACACATTGGTAGATCATGTTATTAAAACAGGCAATTTTATTAAGTAAAGAAAAAAATTATGAAAATTTATATTGGCACAGATCATGCGGGATATGGACTAAAAGAAAAGCTTTTATTGTCTCTAAAAGGTCAAGAATACGAAGTCATAGACAAAGGCGCGTATGAATACAATGAACATGACGACTATCCGGATTTTGTTATTCCAGTAGCCCGCGCTGTTTCAAAAGACTCAAATAATGCGAAAGGGATTATTATTGGAGCTACTGGGCAAGGAGAAGCTATAACTGCCAATAAATTTCCCAACGTTAGAGCAGTGGTTTATTATGGCAAATCAGAATCTGTGGTGGATGATGAAGCAGATGTAATCATTCGTTCCAGACAACACAATGACGCCAACATTTTATCTCTAGGGGCTAGGTATTTAACAGAAGAAGAAATGATGAACGTGGTTAATCTTTGGCTCAAGACTTCCTATAGTGGAGATGAAAGGCATGTTCGTAGATTAGGGAAGATAGACCAAATTCATGAATGAGATAATTCCAGCAGTATTGCCAAAGAATTATGAGGATTTAAAAAATAAAATTGCTTTAGTGCGCGAAATTGTTCCTGTTGTTCAAATAGATATTTGTGATGGAGTTTATGTAAAGAGCACTACATGGCCCTTCTTCGCCAAGGCAAGGACGGGCGAGCCGTTTTCATTCGATAATCTAGACGAACATTTCCGCAGGATTTTAGATGAAAAAGAAGGAATGCCATTTTGGGAAGATGTTGATTTTGAACTTGATTTAATGGTAGAAAATGCGGTTGAAAATTTTGATATTTACACTAAGTTGGGTTCTAGAAGAATAATCTTTCACCTTGGAGCAGTCGGAGATCTTGAAAGTTTTAAAGATTTTTTAGAAGGTATAGATATGTATGTAAGAGATAGTATTCAAATAGGTGTTGCCATAAATCCTTCGATGTCCATTGAAAATATTTTCTCACTTATTCCGTTTATTGATTTTGTTCAAATTATGGGAATTGATCACGAGGGCGTACAGGGTGAAGATTTTGATGAGAGATGTTTAGACCACATAAAAACACTAAAAGAAAAATTCCCTGACTTAATAATTTCAGTTGATGGAGGAGTTAATTTAAAAACAGCTCCAACGCTTCTCCATGCGGGAGCAGATCGCCTCGTCATCGGTTCGGCGATTTTCAATACGGATGATATAATTGGCACGATAGAAGAATTTAGAAGTTTGTAATTATTATTAATGATATGATAAAATCATATGAAAGAAAAAGAACCGGAAGTAGGCAAAAAACCAAAACAAAACGAGGAAATAAGATTCTGCACTATCTGTAAAAGAAAGTTGTCAATGTATAATAAAACTGAAGAGTGTCGTTTTCATACCGCTAATCCAGATTTTAAACCAGAACCAACATATCCACCTAGAAAAAGTCATAAATTGCGGGGTGATGAATAAAAGTATGTATCTTATTAAGCAAGACCCAATAACTACAAAAATCTTTAAGAGAAAAGTTCCTGATCTGAAGCGCCACAACTGCGCATTAATTTATAGGCTTCATAAAGATCTTTCTCAAAAGGCTCTATCAATTTAAAAGTGTAGCTATATTTATCCCACGTATTTTGTATTTCTTTGCATAGCAATGTAGCTATTTCTGAATGTTCAGATGCAAATTTTTTATAATATTTTGTTGTTCTGTAAGTATCACCAGACAATCCAGCAATGAAATGCAAACAGAAATTACTATGATAAGGTATACCATCGGGGTCACGATAGATAAATTCTTCAAAAGTTAGAATTGGTTCTTGTTCTGGTGTAGGGGGTACCTGTGGCGGTCCTTGTTCCATAAAGACACTATAACATATCTTTTATTTTGGGAATGTTTGTAAATAGAGTATAATCAGAGTAATGTTTCTGTCTGAAGAAAAAATCAAAGATTTAGAAATCAAAGCAAATGACATCAGGCAAAGTATTATCGAGATGTTGTTAGAAGCAGGTAGTGGACATACGGCTGGGCCGCTCGGGATGGCGGATATTTTTACACTTTTTTATTTTCATATTCTAAAGCACGATGCCAAGAATCCATCTTGGGAAGATCGTGACAGATTAGTGCTTAGTAACGGGCATATTTGTCCAGTTCTTTATGCAACGATGGCGCATGCCGGATATTTTTTGATTGAAGAATTAAAAACTTTACGTAAATTTGGCACTCGGCTTCAAGGGCATCCGCATAGAGAATATTTGCCTTATATTGAAACTTCGTCTGGACCTCTTGGTCTCGGACTTTCGCAAGCCGTGGGTATGGCTTTGGCTGATAGGATGGACGGGAAAGATAAAAATAGATTTATTTATTGTTTTATGTCTGATGGTGAACAGGATGAAGGGAATTCTTGGGAAGGAATAATGCTAGCAGGGAAAAATAAACTTCGGAATTTAATTGCGCTCGTTGATAGAAATAATATACAAATAGACGGTTTCACTGAAAATATCATGCCTCTTGAACCATTGGCAGATAAGTGGAGGGCTTTTAATTGGCATGTGATAGAAGTTGGGGGTCATGATTTTCGTGCATTAAACGAAGCAGTAGAAGAAGCGCAGGCGGTGTATGAAAAACCCACAGTAATAATTTCACACAATATTCCAGGACGTGGTGTGCATGAATTTGAGCGGGATTATAAATGGCATGGTTATGACCTAAACGCCAAGGAGGCGAAGGAAGATTACGAAAATGCGTTAAAAGAACTGCGAACTCTGGGTGGAAAAATTAAAAGTGAGCATCAATGATTTGTATGCTAAACCCAAATTTAAAATTAAATCCGAAAATATTCAATCTTGATGTTGAGCAAGTGCCTATCCGAAAAGGTTTTGGGCAAGGGTTGCTTCTTGCAGGAGAGGCAAATAAAAACGTTGTGGCACTTTGCGCAGATTTAACAGAATCTACTCAGATGATTTTTTTTAAAGAAAAGTTTCCGGAGCGCTTTGTGGAAATTGGTGTGGCTGAACAAAATCTCGTGACTGTGGCCTCAGGCATGGCAGCCATGGGTAAAATACCCTTCTGTTCTTCTTATGCGATGTTTTCTCCGGGGAGAAATTGGGAACAGATAAGAACGACGATTGCCTATAATGACAGACCTGTAAAAATAGTGGGTTCTCATGCAGGTATTTCTGTTGGACCTGACGGTGGCACACATCAAGCGCTCGAAGATATTGCTCTCATGCGGGTAATACCAAATATGGATGTTCTTTCTCCCTGTGATGCCATTGAAGCTAAAAAAATAACACTTGCATTAGCAAAGACTAGTAAGCCAGCATATTTACGCCTGGCTCGTGAAAAGACACCTATTATAACCACAGAGGAAACTCCGGTACAAATAGGAAAAGCAGAAATTTATTGGATGCCCGATGTGGGATTGGCGCAAGTGGGGATAATTGCTACGGGCAGTCTAATGTATCGCGCGCTTGTCGCGGCAAAAGAACTGGAAGCTGAAGGCATAAAAACTAAAGTCATGAATCTCTCTAGCATCAAACCGATAGATGTGGATGCTATTGTAATGCTCGTGAAAGAAACGCGCGGATTAGTAACAGTAGAAGAACATCAAGTTATGGGAGGAATGGGAGGGACGGTGGCAGAAGTTCTGGCGCAAAATTATCCTGTGCCAATAGAATTTATAGGAGTGCAGGACGAATTTGGCCAGTCCGGCACACCGGATGAACTTGTGGAGCATTACGGTATGGGAAAAAATTCTATCAAAGAGGCGGTGAGGAAAGTTTTATCTAGGAAAATTTAGAAAAGTAATTTTTATAATGCACACATAATTTTCTGCTGAAAATCTGCTCTGCTCGTCATTCAAGAAAATAACAACTATAAGCAACACGCTTTCTAAACTCCTGCGCAAGACATTCTAAAAACTCTTTTCTAAATTTTCTTTGTTTTATAATCTTCTGGCGCGTTTTTTAGATATTCTTCGATTTTTTCTTTAGACAATAGCCCTCTCTGTGCTCCTATTTCTTGAACTACTGACATAGCGTTAATAGATCCCCAAGAGAGAGCCTCTGGCAAGGTTTTCCCAAGGATTATTGCAGAAACTACGGTTGAGGAAAAAGCATCTCCAGCTCCAGTGCGTTCGAGTGGTGGTTTGGGGTCGGGGTAGGGAATCATGAATAGAAATTCTTTGCCGTCGTATGCATAAGAGCCCCTTATTCCATCTGTCAGTACCACTATTTTAGGGCCTAGCTCATGCATTTTTTTAAGTAAATCTTTTATCTCATCATGGTTTTCTATGTTTAAAATAGTTTTTGCCTCTTCAATATTAGAGAAAAATATTTCCGTTCTTCTGTAAATTTTTTTTAATTTCTCGTGACCCATTTTTATTTGAAAAATTCCAGGCTGGAAGGCCACCCTTATATCTTTATTTTTGTTTAAATATTCCATAATTTCATTATGATATTCTATAGATTTCTCTCCGAGAGATGTAAGATATATCCATTTTGGATTTCCTATACTAGGAAGTTTATATGGAAATTCAGAATGTTTTTGCAAGATCGTTCTTTCATCTTCAAACCAGAGTATATAGTGGTAGTTTGTACTTCTGTCTATGTTTACGGATAAAAATTCAGTAGAAACTTTGTCTTTCTTAAGAGAATCAACGCAGAGGTCGCCATTTCTGTCTTTGCCGATATTAGCTACTATAGCAGATTTTAAACCCAAGCGGCTTGCTACTACTCCCGCATTGGCGGCATTTCCAACTGCAGGTACTTCGGTAACCGATTCATAAGGAATTTTTGCCCCAAAGGCTATACAAATCTGGCAATTTTCCTTATTGACATCGCAGTGTACGCTTGCATCTTTTAATCTAATAAAAGCATCTATAGTAGTTTCTCCAATAGCAATGATGTCGTAATTATTTTCCATGGTATAATAATAGCACAATATATTTCTCCGCCCAAGGCGGATCAGTCTAGGGCTGAAAAAATTTATGTCTAAAAAAATAATTTTGTTTTTTATAAGTATTATTTTTTTCTCTGGATTTCATTTAACGTATGCAAACGTGGTTATAAATGAAATTATGTATGCACCACAGAGTGGCAGTAATTATGAATGGGTGGAGATTTTTAATTCCGGCAATACCCTAGTTGATTTAGAGGGTTGGAGATTTTTTCATGGTCAAGATGCAGTAAGTTCACCTTCAGGACCCTTAACACTTAGAAATGGCAATACGACCATACTAGAACCATCAGAATACGCGATTATTGCTAAGAGTCCATCGGTTGTTACTGATTATGTCTGGTTAAATTTTTCCGGCATGATTTTAAGCGCATCCACTCTTTCTCTTCCAGATGGCGCTGAGAATACTTATATTGCCATTGCTTCCGATACAAATAAAACGATAAGTGATTCTTTAATTTATGACACTAGCTTGGGAGGCAGTAAAGATTCTGGTAATTCTTTACAGAAAATAGAAGGAATTTGGTCAGGAGTAACGCCAACACCTGGAGTTGCAAATGAGACTATGGATCCTCCTTCACCACTTGTTGGTGGTTCGAGTGATAGTTCTTCAGCCTCAGGTGGAAATACTGGAGAGAAGAATACAAAAATAACAGAAGAACAAAAAATCAAAGTGGAGATCACAAGTCCAGCTTTGGTTTTTGCTAATTTTCCTATAAGTTTCCAGGCTGTGATCTTAGGACGAAGTGGTGAACAATTGCGTTATGGTAAATATTTTTGGAATTTCGGTGACGGTATTTCAGAAGAAATGAAAATAGTTGATGCAGAGAAAATCAGTCATACTTATTTTTATCCCGGAGAGTATATTTTGTCTCTGGAATATTTTATGAATTATTATGGAGATGTTCCAGATGCTTCTCAGAAAATCACGATCAAGGTGGTAAAAACAGATGTTGTAATATCTGCGGTGGGAAATGAAAAAGATTTCTTTATAGAGTTAACAAATAATACTAATTATGATACTGATATTTCAAAATGGATTCTTTCGAGTGATAAAAAAAGTTTTAGTTTGCCTAGAAATACAATTCTCGGATCAAAAAAGAAAATAATTATTTCTGCTAAGATAACTAATTTCTCTATTTTAGATAAAGATACTTTAAGATTAATAACACCACAGGGGGAGATGGTATTTGATTATCCATCCTCTATCCTGCCGATTGTTCTAGTCTCGACTAGCTCGAGTCTGGGTGGACAAACTAAAACCACAATTCAACCAAAAATATCTGCTAGTCAAGATTCTCTGGCTGTTCAATTAGTGGAAGCACGGGCCCTTAACGGACAAATCCCTATTGAAAATTTATCAGCTTCAGTTATAGAGAGTGATGTCACAAAAGATGGTTCTGGAGTTATGTACCCAATAATTATTTCTCTCATTTCGATTGTTTTTATCGGAGCTTCTGCGGGCGCTGTTTATTTTGTTCGTCAAAAGAGGATTGTTTCTAACACAGGAGATGATTTTAATATACTAGAAGAGTAATTTCGGTAGTGTAAAAAACTTCTGAGTTGATTATCCACACATTACTGTACCTACACTCTATCTTTATAAGCATAAAATGTTATATTTAAATAGATGAAATTAGAATATAAATCCAGCAAAATCCTTCTCACTTTCTTTTTTATAGCCTTCTTTGTTGTTATACTTCCGAATGTGTCGGAGGCAGCGAATAGGTATTGGGTGGGGGGCGGCTCATCCGTTAACTGGAATGCTACAGTTCCAACCAACTGGGGCACGGCTAGTAATACCCAAGACGACGCTTCTGTACCAGGTGCGGGAGATGACGTATTTTTTGACGGTGTGGGAACAGGGGCTTCCAACTCTACACTTTCCGCGAGTATTACCGTCAATTCTCTGGATATGACAGGCTACGCGAATACGCTCACCCATAACACGGCGGTAACCGTAACCATAGACAGCCAAAATGTGAATGGCGACTCCTTGCTTATGGTCGCGGGCATGACCTATGTTACTGGTAGTCTTACTACGTCAGCCTTTAGTTTTACAGGTATTGGTACGAACGATATTACTACCGGCGGTAAGATTCTTGGCAATGTTACTTTTAGCAATACTGGAGATACTTTTAGGCTTTTGGACGGACTTAATACCACTGGAAATTTTTCTTTAAGCGCCGGTATTTTTGACGCTAATTTACAAACAGTGACCATGAGCGGCGCAGACCAGACAATTACTCCTACTGCCGCGCTTACTTTCTATAACCTCACCCGCACGGGAACGGCCACAAAACTGGATGTCCTGACGCTTGCCGGAAACATTACAGTAACCAATATTCTTACCCTTGCCGGCAATAGTTCTACAAACAGGCTCCTGGTTGAAAGCAGTGTTTTGGGCACAACCCGGACTATTACAAACACCGGGGCGACTATGACTTGGAGCAACGTGGACTTTGTGGACATAGACCTTTCCACTGCTTATGACTGTTCGGCTATCACCGGGCTTTGCGGGGATGCCGGGGGAAACACGGACATTACTTTTACCACAGCTGATGAGAACTTTTGGATAGGGGATACGGGCAATTGGAATGATGCGGCCGAGTGGTCTACTTCTTCCGGCGGGGCGGCTAATGGCAGGGTGCCCTTGCCGCAGGATGACGCTACTTTTGACGCTAACTCTTTTTCCACTACCGGCTTTACAGTTACATCTAACATGCCCAGGTCAGGGAAGAATATAGATTTTTCCGCGGTCGGCACGGATAATCCAACTTGGACAGTGCCGAATGAGGGTTATAATAACATAATCTATGGCTCTTTGACTTTAGACTCCGGTATGACTGTAGCCGGTTCAAACGGCAGAGTATTTCAGGGGCGAGGCGCTTTTACCCTCACCAACGCTGGGGTTACTTATGCCAGGGCGATAACTGTTCAAATGGTCGGCGGGACGCTCACTTTGCTGGACGCTTATGATTCCGCGAGTACGATAATTTTTTCCAACGGAACTTTTGACGCTAATGATTTTAACGTGACGGGAAGCGGAATTTCTATAAGCGGTTCCGCGACAAAGGTTGTTACTATGGGTTCGGGAACCTGGACAGCAACTTCTGTGTCTACCGCGTGGGGATGGTCAACTTCGGGTACGACTTTAAACGAAGAAACATCTACTATTGTTATTTCCAACACCACGGCTACGGCTAAGACTTTCGCGGGTGCGGGGGAAACTTATAACAACCTGACTATTACGGGAGATGACGTAACCATAACCGGGAATAATACTTTTAACATCCTAGCTCTCAACAATCCCACCGAAGAGGAAGGATTGATTATTGGTACAGGTTCAACTCAAACTGTATCCAGTATTACCACTACCGCATCATCTGGGAATGTAGTACTCCTCTCCGGCGTAGCCGGCGGCGGAGCAGAAACTATTTCTGATGCAAGCGGAACAAATTGTCTTGACTATCTAACCATCACTAATGTGACAGTTTCTGGTGGAGCCACATTTCATGCAGGAAGTCATTCTACAGACGGAGGAGGAAATTCAGGCTGGCTCTTTACCGACTGCGACACCACCCCCCCCACCATCACCAATGTCTCTTCTGACAAAGCAAACGGAAGTTACACCACCGGAGAAGTAATTGACATTGATGTTACATTTTCTGAAGAAGTCACTTCCACAGGTAACGTCACTGTAACACTAGAGACAGGTACCACAGATCAGACGTGCACTTTTACTGTAACGGCTGCCACCACTGGAACATGCAACTACACCGTTGTCTCCGGAGACACTTCAGCTGACCTGACTGTCTCTACAATCTCTGGCACCATCAATGATGCTGCCGGCAATGCGATGACTAATTTTGTGCCAACGACCAACCTAGCGGCGAACAAAGATATTGTGATTATCGTTGTCACCGCACCCACTCTCACTACGTCTGCCGCTTCTTCAGTAGCTGACACAACAGCAACATTAAATGGCGACATAACAGCCACAGGTGGCGCCAATGCAACGGCTCGTGGATTCGAATATGGTACAACTATTTCCTATGGAACAAGTACCACGAGTAGTGGAAGCTATGGTATAGCTTCTTTCAGCGACAATATAACTTCACTTACCTGCGCCACGACATACCATTTTCGTTCCTATGCCACGAACTCTGCCGGCACAGGATCAGGAGCTGATGCAACTTTCACAACCACAAGTTGTCCTTCCTCTGGCGGTGGCGGAGGCGGAAATAGCGGGCTTGGGGGAGGCGGTGGTGGAGGAACGATAATTGTAAATGCACCAACAGTAGTGGAGATCATAGAAAATCCAATTGATTTTATCGATAATCAAATTATTACTCCAATTTTTACCACTATTGATAAAATAATTCCCTCATTTTTAAAACCTAAACCCGTTCCAGTAAAGCCTATTGTTCCAGTTGAAGAATTAGTGACAGAAAAGGTCCCGTTAGCTTTGGGGGGTATATGGCAACTTTATCTTTTGCCTCAAAAAGCAGAATTTGTTTTAGCCCCTTTACCAAAAGCGATTAATGATCTGGCTCAAAAGTTCCCGACATTGGAACAAACTTTTAACGAAGTAGGTATTAGTAAAATTACCGATATTACAAAACTTAATAATATTAAATTAAACCTCCCTGGATTAACGGAAAGAGTAGGTTTGTCGACTCTCAATATTAAACCCAGCATATTTTCTCTACCAGAGGGTATTCCGATCGGCAATCTATCACTAGCAACTAAAAAACAAATACCCGCGGAAATTATCTTTGTTAAAACTGGCGCTGAATTGATTGATTTTAATCCTACTTTGTCTGTTTCTGATAAAGGCGAACCAGAGCAAAAAATCAACACAATCTCTGGCAAACTTTTACAGTTAGCTGTAAAACCCGATAAACCAGTAGAGAGCGTGAAGGGCTATGTAGTCTTTAAATCAAGGGCAATCCGTTCAACTTCTTTAGAAATTCCGTCTGATTCTTTATTAGCATCAGCTATTTTTGCCACTCCAGTTTTTGCTCAAATAGAGGAGAAACCTGTTAGAGTTGAAGAAAAACTGGTTTTGCTCGAATTTTTATACACCGATATTGATGGTGATGGAATTTATACGGCTGAAATAAAGGCGCCTTTGGTTGAAGGTGAATATGAAATTATTACGGTACTAGACTTTATCGATCCAGACTTGGGTAACAAACAAATTCGTTTGACTACCGTTGTTGACCCAGAGGGGTATGTTTATTCCACTTTGCCGGCAGGCAAATTAAGAATCGCCGGAGCCGTTGTTTCTATTTATTGGTTAAACCCTGGAACCAAGAAATATGAAATATGGTCAGCCAAGGAATACCAGCAGGAAAATCCGCAAGTTACTGACGATACAGGCAAGTATTCTTTTTTAGTGCCCCCCGGCACATATTATTTAAGAATTGAACATCCTAATTATCCTGCTTATCAATCTGAAACTTTTGTGGTCAAAGAAGGCAGCGGAGTTCACATGAATATTGAGCTTAAAACTAAATACTGGTGGCTTCAGATTTTTGACTGGAAAACCACTTTATTAGTTCTAGTTATAATTTTATTGCTTTATAACTTTTATCGTGATAAAATGAGAGAGAGTTTAATGAAATAAAGAATATATGAAAAACCCAAATAGAATTTTAATTCTCATTTTAGTTCTGCTTCTCGGTAATGTTTTTTTAGGCGTCAAATATTTTTCTGTTGCAAAAGAGCTTCGTCAGACCAAAACTCTTTCGGAAGCCCAAAAGGTCAATAATAAGGTTTTAGAATTTTCCAAGCTTTTTATTGAAAAAGTACTAAAAACCAAGACTGAAATTGATTTTGAAATGAGATTAAAACTTGAAAACGCAGTTAGAGACTTAGGAGATAATGAAATTTTGGCTCAATGGTCCCAATTTATTGAAAGCACAACGGAAGCCAACGCGCAAGAAGAGGTTAAAAATTTACTGGAATTATTAATAAACAAAATTAGGGTAAAATAAATTTTGTTTCCATTGCATAGTACTTGTTAATATGTCATTAAAGATCGGCATGGTGTGAGCGCTACCCAACATCTCAACAATAATATAGCTATAAAGCAGGTACCATTTGAGTTTACGATAAACCTTCCACCGTCACTTAAAATTTTTGGTAATAAATAAAATATTAATTATGCAAATTTCTATTTTTGAAGAGGTGAAGCAGTTGAATTTTCCTTTTGGTAGTTATGCTGTCGTTGGTGGTGGTGTTATGGAAGCACACGGAATTCGCAATCATGGAGATGTTGATATTATTGTGACACGTGAATTTGTTGAAAAGTTAAAGAACCATGGTTGGGAATTAGTACATGGTAAAAATAATGTAATCAAAAAAGGGAATTATGAAATTGATGTGGATTTTAAATATGGAGACTATCAGCCTGACCATGAAGGATTAATAAGAGATGCAGAGATCATTAAGGGGGTGCCATTTATGCGACTTGAGGAGCTTATTAAGTTTAAGAAAGCGCTTGGTAGGGATAAGGATAAAAAAGATATTGCGCTGGTGAAAAGATATTTGATAAAACAAAAAATTTAGACTAATATTGTTAATTATGGATACAGGGAAATTACTTTTAACATCAACAGGTCTATCTTCTGAAAATATCGCAAAAAGATTTCAGAGTTTTTTTGCTGATTCTGGAAGTCAGGCTGTTGCAATAATTACTACTGCTGCGGAGGGTAAGGAGCAAAATAAATATTCCCAATTAGCTAAAAAGCAGTTCAAGAAAATGGGATTTACTAAGATCGATTTTGTTGATCTCGAGACAGAGCCAACTATAGATTTTTCTTCGTATAGAGTAATTTATGTGTGTGGTGGAAACACATTTAAACTTCTAAAATTTGCACGAAAGGCAAATTTCCAGTCTTCGGTTAATAATCTCATAAAACGTAATGGTGTATATGTTGGTGTTAGTGCTGGAAGTATTATTGTCAGTCCGTCTATTAATATTGCAAATGAGGTTGAGCCTGACTCAAATGATATTGGCTTAGAAGATCTTACTGGTTTTAATATCACTAATCTTATTATTCTCCCACATTATTCTCCAGAAGTTGAGGAAGAAACAAAAGCTTTTGAGACAAAATATGGAGTTACTGTAGAACGTTTGAACAACTATCAGGCTGTCCTTATAGAAAACGGAGAAAAAACTATTATTGAATAAAAATGGGGGCACACTTGCGTATGCCCCCATGTCAGATCAACCTCTTAATTTTACTCATCACATCCTTCACCCTTTTCCTCCTTGAGAGTTCTAGGGCAAGTTCATAGATGAGTAGGTCCGAAGACCTAAGGAGCCTTGCTTGCTGTTCAAGCGATCGGAATCCACGGAAGTATCTTCGACTATGCGCGAACGCAAGTCGAACCATCGAGGCCATGATATCCGAGAGGCATAATTCTCGCTCGAGAGTTGCATTTTCATGCAATTTCTCAAGCGTTGAGAGTTTCTGCCTGATCTCGTCAGCACACAGCTCAACGATAGATTTCGAGAGCGAGGCGGGGTAGGGAACAAGCAGCTCCCTAAGTCGGACACTGATATCCGTAACATCATACAGAGTCTCGGCAGTTGCCAAGTCTCCGCACAACGCTTCTGGCAACCAGTATCCGGTAGCCCAGGGGCGGTGTTGACAGCCCAGATTCCTGCCCTCAATCCACTCCTCGACCTGCCTAACGAGCAAGGCTGAATCGCAAACTGCGACACCTCCAGAGCCCATCGGCAGATCAAAGCGAACACTGTCATCGCACACAAAGAAGTTTCCGGTTGGCCACCGATTCTCTAGCAAAGCTTTGATGGTGTTGGAATATCTTTCAATACTCCCGTCATCACAGCCTGCCAAAAGGTCGATTTTGCCTTTTGCCGAATTCCTCTTCAGTCCAACATGTAGTAGCACTTTCATGCCATACAATTCACGCAAAACGTGAGACAGATCGGAGGCTAAGCTATTTTTCATAGTGCCTCCTTGTTCCGTTTCGACTCCTCAAGCTCGATAAGAGCCTTCGGAAATCCGAATGTGGACGTTAGATACTCGATGTCTGATCCGGTCAGAGGGCCATTACTGCGAGAGGTAAGTTTTGTATATTCCTTCCTCCCACGCTCAAGCCCCTTCTCGAATTTTGACACCTCCTCGGCAAACACAGTCTGCACCGCATCAGCCGAGGCCCATTGATTTCCTGATATCACGACAAACTCATCAAATGAGATGGATGTCTGTCGGCAGAGGATGAAAGCCTCTCGGATGAGTTTCCGAAGGACATAATCCGCCGCTTTGTTTCCAGGCCGAAGCCCTTCCGATACCAGGAGTACCGCCGCTTTGCCGAGATCGGCGAGGCGACACATGATGGCTTGATCCTTTACTTCGGATTGTTCCGTGATGGATTCGATCACGCCTTTCCAGCTCGAGTTTTCGTAATCGCTGCCACAGCATTCGACTGCTGTGACGATACGATCAATGCTCGCTCCCGAATCGGCGGCAATCTTCTCCAGGGGAGATTCGAAAAGCGTTTCGCCCAGAAACTCGGTAAAGACCAAGTTCCAGAGCTCGATCGACTTATCCGTGTCTGGATTTCTCCAGACGATCTCCGTGCGAATACCGCATCGATTCTGGGTCGGAGTAAAGGTGACGTTCTTGTCATTGCTGACAGTCCTGACACCCAACCTTTCCCATATTTTCTGCGATGTTGCATCTTGTGGATGCACTGTTGCCGACAGCGTGGCAGGGCTGATCCCTGCACACACTGTCAGATAATGCCAAGCACTCTCGATCATTACATCCTTCACCTCTTGCTCCTTGCCCTCGTAGAGGGAAAAGTGGCCGAGCATGTCGAATGCAAGATGGTGCCTTCCCGACAAACCGATCTTCTCCCATCTATCTGTCCGCAAGCATGTCTGAACCGAAACGACACGGGTCTTCTCAGGGATTACTCCATGAGAGATCGCGTTCTCGAAAACGACACCGCCAGAGATGTTGAACAGGAGCTTAGGGTTTGCGCTTACGATTGGAACGCTGTCTTGCCACTGGAAACCGAAGGTCCCGAAGTGGCGTCTGATTTCATCATACGTCTTCATGGAGAACCTCCCATTGCCAGATGTTTGAATACAGTCTGCCTGACTGCGTAGGTGAACTTGCTCATCTCGGGATGAGTAACAAGTCCGTGGTTGATATCCCAACTCACTACGTGAGCCGGAATCCCGAGGCTGTCCAAGATACCCTGTGCTCGCTCCGCCGTCATATTGTAGGCTGAGCCTTGAGCGCAGATTCTCCGTTGGGCCAGAGGGCAGCGAGATGCCTCGCATTCTGACCGCGCGAAAATCTGTACCGAAGTGATGCTCGGAATCTTGAGCATCCGAGTAAGGGCGCACGACGACTTGAGATAGACGGGGATACCGGGAAAGTGTTCGGCGCTCAGTGAGAAGATGGAATCCACCAACTCCTGCGGCAACAACTTCACATTGTCATCCCGAGGGATGTTCGGCATGGGGAGCTTATGAATCTCCACCAGTCCGTTCTCGATACCTTCCGTCCAGCGCAGACCGCCCGGAACGATCATGTCGATGACTTCGCCGTAGTGTTTTTTCACCCACAGCATCATCATCTCGATTCTGTCCCGATTACCGCTCCACTCAGGAACGATCGGTCGCATGTACCACGCAATGGTGGCTCCTGCTTCCTTGGCTTCCTCAGAATTGAGAAAGCGGTTGTTATGCGCTGGCTCAATCGTGTCTGGATTGTCTGCCCAGCACAGCGACAGCATCAAGCCGCGCGTTGCATTCGAGATGCGGGCGAAGTCAAGCTTCCTCCCTTTAGGAACGCCACCTTTGGTAACGATCCAGAAGGGATTCCGTAGACCGCGCCGGACGAATCCGTCCATGATCTCGAATGTACTGTCTACGACAGCAGGAGCGAACGGCTCCGTGCTTGCTGTCCCGATGCTGATGATTGTCTCATCAGCAATGAAGAACGGATGCTTGACCAGTTCATCGAGGATTTGATCCACGCTAAACTGATTGCGCCGTTTCGGTTTTCTCGGCATGGTGCCTCGCTCGTCGAGATCTTGGTAGGTCCCTTGAACGTGGCAGTACCGGCATTGCCAGGCGCAACCGATCCAGAGATCGATGCTCAGCGAGCTGTTGGACACACTGACTGATGAAAGGGGATGATTACTATCTGGCACGAGAGCTCCATACGTGTATTCACGCAAGGAAAACTCCTGTCCCGTAGTCGTGCCCCTGATTTGGACGAGCGGCTCAGAATTAATGGCCGCGAAGTATTCCATCTTGGAATTCATGTGACTTCTCCTTTCAGGTAGTTGATGTTTCGTGTGACTTGTTCTTCCGTTGTCATACCAATGACAACGGAAGTGCCGAGGGTGAGTGCATTTCGTGCAACCATCTCGGCCGAGTGCGGGTCAGTGAGCAACTTCCCCTGTTTGAACAGACTTCTCAAGAGAACCTCCTTTTTAAGATCAAGCAGATATGGGAGCTGTTGAAGCGCCCAAGTCTGCTCAGTGTTGAAAGGAGCTTCAATCACGTCGATGTGCGGCAAAACCGCTTCAGCGACAGGATATGAGAAATTGTCGGGTAGGGAAATTCCTACACGCTTGACGATGCCTTCATCCTTAAGCCCCTTAAGGCACTCAAGGATTACTACTGCTTCTGACGACCACGTGGGCAACCAGTTGTGCAGAAGTACCGTGTCGATGGAAGATCGCCGTAGCCTTTCCAATGATCCGTACACACTTCGATGTATGCCATCTCGTGAGTAAAATCTTTGGATCGGTTCAGGTGCTTCCAGATTCGGTTTTGATGCTGCCGGAATTTTGGTCACAATGACCGCATCTTCCGGTAGGCATGCGCCAAGCATCTCCTCGACCTTGCCTCCACCATAGACGGCCGCCGTATCAAAACGACGGATACCGGAGCTGATGGCGAAAAGCAGAAGCGATTCAATATAGGCAGGGGACAGGTTTTTGAACTGTCCTCCAAGTTGCCACGTACCGAAGTAGAGGCGATCAAACCAGTCCATGTTTTCTCCTTAATTTTTAGGTTGTAAAAGAGCGTGGAATTGCGATAAGTTCTAGCACAAAACTACAATATATTCTCTAAAATGTCAATGGGTATCCCAAAAGGCGTATCCTTGCCGTAATTATAATTGTGTGTTAATGTAATGCCGGAACGAAAACCCTAAACCACAGAAAGGACCTTGTAATGAAACTGCTATATAAGACGACCGAGGAAGTGCGCCAGACCTTTCTGAGCCACTTTCTCAAGCATGATCACCAGCTCATCGATCCATCGGGGATCATTCCCAAGAACGATTCGACTCTCATGTTCATCAACTCGGGTATGGCCCCGCTCAAGCCATATTTCACGGGCCAAGCGAAACCGCCGTATCCGCGCCTGACGAACGTGCAGGACTGCATCAGGTTTGTGGACGTTGAAAGCGTCGGCGATTCCTATCACGGAACGAACTTCCGCATGATGGGTTCCTGGTCCTTCGGAGACTACTTCAAAGAACGGGCCATCGAGCTTGCCTTTGAACTCATCACCGAGGGATTCGGTATTCCTGCTGAACGTCTCTCCGCCACGGTATTCCTGGCAGACGAAAGTCTGCCAGGCGTACCGAGCGACGAAGAATCGGCTCGCATCTGGGAGAAATTCTTACCGCGAGATCGAATCATCGGACGGCCACCAGTAGACAACTTCTGGGGTCCAGCGGGAACCAGTGGTCCATGTGGCCCTTGCACGGAAGTCTTCTTTGATCGAGGCGAGGAATTCGCCGAGAAAGAAACGGACGACGTGCTGGTTCCTGGGCGACACATCGAGATCTGGAATGCCGGAGTGTTCATGCAATACTTCAAAGACGAGCAAGGGAATTTCTCTCCGCTCCCTATGAAGTGCGTGGATACGGGAGCGGGCCTTGAGCGCTTCGCCATGATCCTACAGGGCCGTGCCTCGATCCACGAGATCGATCAGTACGGCTCGTCCTACCAACTCATCAATCAGAGAATTGGTGACACGGCATGGACGAGGGTCATTCTCGACCACATCAAGACCTCGATTCTGATGATTCGTGAGGGTATCATTCCGAGCAACACTCGGGAGGGTTACCTTCTCCGTCGTGCGCTTCGGCGTGCGATGATCGGCATCTTCCTGCGAGGGATCAATCTGACCATTCTTCAGGAGTGGGCAGACTCTCTCAGCGAAGTGATCGATAACAAGGACCTGACCATGCGTCAGAAATCTGTTATTGCACACTGGCTCAGCGAGGAGCGTGATAGCTTCGAAAAGCTGATGCATCGCAGCAGAAAGTATCTCGATAAGATCGTCATGGCTAAGGAGTTGGATGCGCAACATGCATTCACTTTGAAAACCGGCGTGGGTATTCCCGAAGATCTTCTGGAGGAATTCTGTTCTCGTCACGGCATTCCATTTCCGAAGATTGAGTTCCTCCGACTTATTGAGGGGCATAAGGATGTCTCGCGTCGGCCGAAGAAGTAGTTCTTTTTGTCTGCACTATGTGGAGCCCACCCGTTAACAAGACGGGCGGGCTCTTTTTTGTTTTTATGAATATTTATTTAATAAAAAATTAAGTTTCTTTTTGCTTCGCATTTTGCTATATTCAATAAATGTTAAAGATCGGGATTGTTGGTCTGCCAAATGTGGGGAAGTCCACGCTTTTTAATGCGTTGACGAAAAAGAGTGTACCAGCAGAAAATTATCCCTTTTGTACTATTGATCCATCGGTAGGTATTGTTCCTGTGCCAGATGAAAGATTAGATAAACTATCAGCCATGTCTAAGTCCAAGAAAAAGATTCCTGCAGTGGTAGAATTTGTAGATATTGCGGGATTGGTGAAGGGGGCAAGCGAGGGCGCAGGACTCGGTAATAAATTCCTTTCCCATATTAGAGAAGTGGATGCAATCATTGAAGTGGTGCGAATTTTTGAAGATAAAGATATGATTCATGTTCACGATAATATTGACCCGCTTTTTGATATTGAAGTTATAAATTTTGAACTTGAACAAGCTGGAATTACAAAACCGACTTTGTATGTGCTTAACACATCAGAAGCGGCAGAGAGTGTGAAAAAAGATTTTATATCAAAACTTCCAGGCCCACATATTGAAATTGATCCTATTTTTGGAACTGGTTTGGATAATCTAGTACAAGCAAGCTACGATCTTTTAAATTTAATTACTTTTTTCACTACCGGCGAAGATGAATCGAGGGCTTGGACTACGTTTCGTGGAGCGACCGCGCCTTTTGCTGGTCGCGCTATCCATAATGATTTTAAAGAAAAATTTATCCGCGCAGAAGTAATTAACTGGAAAGATTTATTAGACTGTGGCCGTTCAGGCTCTGAAGAGCCCTCAGGCTCGATGAGCTCTTATGTTGTCGCTCGCTCCAAAGGACTAGTGCGAACTGAAGGTAAAGAGTATATTGTGCAAGATGGAGATGTGATTGAATTTTTAATATGAGAAATAAAATTTTGAATACAATTTTTCTCCGGTACGAATTTTTTGAAGCTTAAAAAATCCTGAAGTTTGTTCGCCGTCGCTCACAAAACCCCTGCGAAAAGTTTATTCAAAATTTTATAAATCAACATGAAACAAATCAAAATTTTTTATTCAGAGAGTTGGACAGACTATGAACTTCTAGATACTGGAGAGGGAGAAAAATTGGAGCATTTTGGTTCATATACTTTTGTGCGTCCATTAGAAGATGCTTTTTGGTCAAAAACTTTATCCCAAAAAGAATGGGACAAAGCTAATGGTAAATTTTGGAGTTCAAAAGTAGGTGCAAAGGCAGGGTGGAAAATGCAAGGCAAAATTGAAGAGAAATGGAAAATGTCATGTAAAAATATTAAATTTTTTGCCTCTCCCACACCATTTCGTCATTTGGGATTTTTCCCAGAACAAGCTGTGCATTGGGATTTTATAGAAAAGAAAATTAAGCAATCAAAAAAACCAGTTAAATTTCTAAATTTATTTGGTTACACTGGTGTGGCGAGTCTTTTTGCTCTGCGTGCTGGGGCGGAGGTGACACATATTGATGCTTCAAAGCAAATTTTAAATTGGGCAAAAGAAAACCAAAAATTATCAGATCTTAATAAATTACCTATGCGTATTATTGAAGATGATGTTTTAAAATTTTTGGAGCGTGAAGTAAAAAGAGGAAATAAGTATGATGCTATCATCATGGATCCGCCAAAGTTCGGCAGGGGACCTAAAGGGGAAATTTGGAAATTGGAAGTTATGCTTCCAAAACTTCTTGCACAAGTACAAAAAGTTTTAAGTGATAAGCCACTTTTTGTAATTTTAACTTCTTACGGAATTGATTCTTCATCATTAACACTCGGCTATGCACTTGCTGACATGATGAAAAATTTTACTGGCGATGTTGAGGCAGGTGAGCTTTGTGTGCTAGAAAAATCCAACAATCGTCTTATTTCATTAGCAAATACGGCTGTCTGGAGTGTACTTTCTAAATAAAGTAGTTTATGGTAAAATTACCCTATGGAAACACAAACAAATGTTATAAAGTCAAAGTTTGGGATAGGATTCTTTTTCCTTTGCCTCGGAATGTTGATCGCATTAACAACTTCAGTCGTATCATTTCTAAATCTTGTTTTTGAAACGCTTAACAAGCGTTTTCCGGATGTTTTGAATTCTAGTTATCAATATGGTTATTCCACTTACGAATACGAAGGCATTCGAATGGCGCTCGCTACCCTCATCATCTTTTTTCCAATTTTTTTATCCATATCTTATTTTTGGAATAAAATTAGAAACAGGGGATTGGAACATATAGACGAAGTGATTCAAAAGTGGCTTATATATATAATTTTATTTCTTTCATCAATTGTCACAGTGGTTGACCTGGTGACTCTAGTAAAATATTTTATTTCCGGAGAAGTTACAAGTCGGTTTATTTTGAAAGTGGCATCTGTTTTAGTGGTGGCTCTTTTGGTGGGTGTTTATTATATATTTTTACTGCGAAGCAAAGACAATTCTCAGTCAAGAATCGGGATGATTTTTGGATTAGTTGGGGTTGTTCTCGTCGTGGTCTCTATTTTTTACAGTTTTTCTGTTATTGGTAGTCCAGCAAAACAAAGACTGCTTCGTTTGGACGACAGAAGGGTAAATGATCTTCAAAATATCCAATACCAAGTAATTAATTTTTGGCAGCAAAAAGAAAAATTGCCAGCAAATTTGACCGAGCTTTCCAATCCACTTTCTGGTTATTCTCTACCTATTCCGCCAGAATTTGAGAAAGGAGAAACTTATGAATACAAAGTTCTCAGTCTGCTTAAGTTTGAATTTTGCGCGACTTTTGCCTTGCCTATTCCTAAAGGTTGGCGCGAACATAATGGAGGTGGAGTAGTGCCGATGCTGGCTTATGAAAAAGATGTATCAATGACATATCCTTACCCCCGTCCCGGTGGAGTGAATGAATCTTGGGACCATCAGGCCGGACGAACTTGTTTTGAAAGAACAATAGACAAAGATATTTATCCTCCATATCCTAAACCTTTACGATAATGTCAAAGTGTCTCTTTGACAAAAAACCGCTTTGCATAAAAGCGTTTTTTTGTTTATTATGAAGTGATGAAAGAATACGACCATAAAAAAATCGAGAAAAAGTGGCAAACTATTTGGCAAGAAAACAAAGTATATAAAACTCTGGACAACTCCAAGAAAAAAAAGTTTTATGTCTTGGATATGTTTCCTTATGTTTCCGGGGAAGGTATTCACGTCGGGCATCCGAAAGGATACATAGCGACTGATGTGGTTTCCAGAATGAAAAGGATGCAGGGTTTCAATGTGTTGCACCCAATGGGCTTTGATGCCTTCGGTCTTCCGGCGGAGAATTACGCCATCAAGACGAAGACAAATCCTGTGATATCAGTAGCAAAAAATATTGCTAGATTTAAAAAACAATTAGCAATTATTGGTTTTGATTATGACTGGGAGAGAGAAGTCAATACTTCTGACCCGAAGTTTTATAAATGGACTCAGTGGATATTTTTGAAGCTTTTGGAAAAGGGTTTGGCTTACGAATCTAATGAACCGGTGAACTGGTGTCCAAAAGACAGAACTGTTTTAGCCAATGAAGATGTGGAAGATGGAAAATGTGAAAGATGCGGAACTATTGTTGAGAAGAAGCCCATTCGTCAGTGGGTTTTGAAAATCACTGATTATGCTGACAGACTGCTTGCAGACTTAGATGAACTCGATTGGCCGGAATCTATAAAAGAGTCACAGAAGAATTGGATCGGCAGGAGTGAAGGTGCAGAAATTAATTTTCAAATTATATTTAAAAATGGAGGTAAACCTGGCTTGATACCAATTTTTACCACGAGGCCAGATACTATCTTTGGTGCTACATACTTAGTTCTTTCTCCTGAACATCCTTGGGTGACTCTGGCAATAGACGATAATCACAAAGGAGTGATAGATAATGTCCTTGAGGTAGGGAAGTATGTTAAAGAAGTTAAAAACAAAAATGACATAGAGCGTACATCTCTAGACAAAGTAAAGACAGGGGTAGAGCTCAAAGGAGTAAAAGCAATTAATCCAGCAACGAGAGAAGAAATTCCTGTCTGGATCGCAGACTATGTACTTCTGAACTACGGTACTGGGGCAGTCATGGCAGTACCAGCCGATGATGCGCGCGACAGAGAGTTTTCAGAAAAATTTAAGTTGCCAATTTTTGAAAATTATCAAAAAGCCGGGTTTGAAGATTTTGGGAAAAAAGTTATAAAATTTAAACTTCGGGACTGGGTATTTTCTCGCCAGAGGTATTGGGGTGAACCGATTCCTATCTTGCGTGTCGTAGATCCTGAGGGGATCGAAGGAATGGGCAAGGTTATTCCAGTTAAAGAAAAAGATTTGCCTGTTAAATTGCCAAAAGTTAAATCTTACGAGCCGACAGGAACTGCAGAGTCGCCTTTGGCTAATGTGTCAAATTGGATAAATGTAAAAAAAGGCCAGAAAATCTTTAAGAGAGAGAGTAACACCATGCCTCAATGGGCTGGTAGTTCTTGGTATTATCTTCGTTATATGGATCCAAAGAATAACAAAGCATTGGTTGATAAAAAAAAAGAAAAATATTGGAATATGGTGGATTTGTATGTTGGTGGCGCAGAACATGCGACTAGACACTTGATATACGCGAGGTTTTGGCATAAATTCCTCTATGATATAGGTGTTGTTGAAAATAAAGAACCTTTCAAAAGACTTCAACACGTGGGGCTTATTATAGCTTCTGATGGAAGAAAGATGTCAAAAAGGTTTGGAAATATTATAAATCCAGATACTGTAATTCATACTTTCGGTGCAGACACACTACGACTTTATGAAATGTTTATGGGGCCATTTGATCAAGCAGTTGCTTGGAGTGAGGAAGCAATAATAGGCCCAAGGAGATTTTTAGAGAGAGTTTGGAAAATTGGAAAGAAAGTAAAAGAAAGGGAGACAAAGGATTTTCTGAGCCTTCGCCCTCGGAGTCGTAAGGGCAGGGAACCCACGACTCTTGAAAATCCTTTGTCTCCCTTTCTTCAGAAACTCCTACACAAAACTATCAAAAAAGTTACAGAAGACATCGAAGCAATGAAATTTAATACTGCGATTTCTTCACTCATGATTTTTATGAATGAAGTTGAGAAGTTTGATTCGCTCTCGTCAGATGTGTATAAAAAATTCTTACAGATTCTTGCGCCATTTGCGCCGCATATCACCGAAGAGTTATGGAATATGCTTGGAGAGAAAAAGTCTATCCATCTTTCATCCTGGCCAAAATATGATTCAGAGAAAATAAAAGACAAAGAAATAAAAATCATAGTACAAATAAACGGCAAAGTCAGAGCCGAGATTTTAGTAGAAGGGGATGAGACAGAAGAAAATATAAAGCAAAAATCTCTCAAGAATGAAGCTGTCTCAAAATATACAGAAGATAAAGAAATAAAAAAAATAATTTATGTTAAAAACAGACTTATTAACATTGTACTGTAGGCTACCTTATCCACACTAAGGTTTTTCTATCAAATATATTATTATTATTGTATAATATGTATGTTTCCGCAAATATAAAAAATATGTTCCCCAAACTTAACGAAAAGTATCTATTACTATTGCGGTCCCTCTTTGGTTCCATTATTCTGTTTTTAGTCGTTTTTATTTTTCCCTCAAGCACTAGGGCTTTTGATTTTTCGACTGAATTAAATAATGTAAATAATTCTCTTCAAAATGTCTATAATAAATATATTTTATCACCCATAGGCAAAGGGTTGTTAGAAACGTCCTCTATTTCTAAAGAATATATTATCCAGTCGGTAAATAATATTACCAGTGAAATTGGAAAGGCTCCCAGGAAGATAGTTTCCAAAATTTCTAATGCTGAACTTTATTCTTCTATTTCTTTGGTTGCTAACCCCTTAACAGAATTAAGCGAATCCCTCTTTAATACTTATTACAATTACGTTATCAATCCACTAGGCGATGGGATTTCTGAAATCTTTTTTCTTTTTGAAAACCAAAATTCTGAACCATCAATTTCATCAAAAACTACTCCAACTTCTCCCAATACAATAGTTTCCTCTTCGCCCACCCCAAGCACTTCAAACACATCGGGCATTTCAGACCCTTCAAGTATTCCGCAATTTCCTGCTTCTCCCCACCCAAACACCATAGGTGAGCAGGTCTTGTCAGGAGTTAGTGTTTCTGCCAAAACCCCTACCGCTAAAACAATTTACACCCAAGGCCTTCCAGGACCACAAGGCTTACAGGGTCCAGCAGGTCCAGCAGGTCCAGCAGGTCCTGCAGGAACATCAGGCGGTTTTGCTCCACTCTCTCCTCCCTCCTTTGCTCCACCAAGCTATAATAATAATCAAATCATAGGTAACAGTGGTGGCTTTGCTTCGCTTGGAGTTCAAGATCTAATTGCGACTACATTAAATATTACCGGGGTCTCTACGCTTGCCAGCCTCGCTATTACTGGTGGTTCTACATTGACTGGCAATCTAACCGTTTCTGGTACAATTAACGGGACTTCTCTACCAACCTCCGGAACACTTTATGGCACAGCAACTGATTCAATCACATCTCTTCAGTTATTGACTTCGGTTTCCAATGAAACAGGCACAGGTGCCTTGGTATTTGGAACTTCTCCGACTTTTACTACAAACATTACAACTCCTCTTATTGTCGGTGGCACAGCTGTTGGTTCAGGTGTCACTTATAAATCTACCACAGGCATAGGAACAGTAACAGGTATCGCTCATCAATTTGTCGGTGGAACTGACGGAGCAACTGTTGCAATGACCGTTTTGAATAATGGTTTCGTCGGCATTGGGACAAGTACACCAAATTTTGGTTTGGAAGTAACAACTTCAAAAGGCAATACGACGGCCAAATTAGGAGCTAGTGACGCGCTTTATACCATTTATAGTAATCCCGCACTTGGCTTTAACGCTTATTATGACAGCGGATGGAAATATGGTAACGCATCCCCGGCAAACTACGCTGCTTTAATTAGCCGTTCCAATACAGGTGATCTTTCTTTTTCGGTCGCTGGTACCGGCACTGCTGACTCGGCTATTACCTGGGCTAGTCCGCTGGTTATTTTAAATTCTGGCAATATCGGTATCGGGACGACGGTGCCATTAGACCCATTAGAGGTAGTGGGTGTGAGTGGCGCATATAATGGAAATGGAAATGAAAGCATCTTTCAAATCACAACAGGGACGGGACTAATTACAGACGACAAACTTCAATTTGGAATTGTTGATGGGAGTTATTCGTGGTTACAGGCACTTGACCCGATGAACGAATACAGAAATCTTGCCCTTCAACCAGGCGGGGGTAACATCGGTATCGGGACGACGGGACCGGGAGTTAAATTAGAAATTGAACATGCACAAGCGAGTGAAGCTGGTTTTGGTACTCCAGCAGTTTTGGTTGATGTTAGTAATAATTTTGGTAATAAAGTTATTGATTTAATAAGATTAGACCGTACAGTTTCTGGAGATGTAGGATCAGCTGGGGTAGGTGCTGGAATTTTGTTTAGGACAGAAGATTCTGCTGGAAATTTAGATGAAGTTGCAAGAATTACTGCTTTGCATTCAACCGTAACAAGCGGAAGCGAAGTTGGCGATATTAGATTTCAAACAAGGAGTAACGGAAGTGCGATTGCTGATGTTGTGACCATACAAGGCAGCAAGGTCGGTATCGGGACAACGGCGCCTTCAACATTACTTCATGTTGGTCTAGCAGGAACGACACTGGGAACTATTGGTGTAGCGGGGAATACCTCCGGACTGGTTACCATTCAACCAGCAGCTGCAGCAGGAACTTGGACTCTCACTTTACCCACCGCGGTGGGCGCCGCAGGTCAGCAACTGACTGATGCGGCAGGAAATGGTATAACTTCCTGGACGGCAGCAGGTTCAAAGAGAGAGTACAAAAACATACTTGGGACAGTTGAACCAGAAGAAGCTTTGTCGACGATTCTTGACACTCCCGTGTATAGGTTCAAATACAAAGCAGGATTTGGTACTGGAGACTATAGTACCGAGTACGTAGGGGTAATGGCAGATGAAGCTCCTTGGGCAGTACACTTTAACGGGACAATTATAAATCCTGTTAATACGCTCGGATATGCCGTGCTTGGCATTCAGGCATTGGATGAAAAAGTGAATTTGCTGGATTTTAAAATAAAAGACTTACAGATAAATGCTCTTGGTGTAAACACTCCTTTGATAAGCTCAGGGCAAGCAGGAAGTCTAACCGACACCCTAGGCGCTTATGCCAGTGCATTTTTTAGTGATGTATTGCAAAAAGTTGAAAATGGTGTGGCGCAGGTGAAAGATTTGGTTGCAGAGACATTAAAAGTCGGTAGTTCCGAAAAACGTACTGGCATAACTTTGTATGATGAAGTTACTGGAGACCCATATTGTCTCTCAATTACAAATGGGACAACAAAAACTGCTCCGGGCGAATGCGTTACCATAGAACCTCCAGCACCAATACTAGTGCCTGCACCTAATCCAGAACCTACACCTCAGCCAGAGGCTGGTCAGCCTCCGGCTGAAACTCCAACTCCTGTGTCTGAACCAGAACCTGTTGTTGAATAAAAAATATAAAAAATGTGTTGTGGGTTAACATCGTTTTGTAATTTGCACTTTTAAAATAGAATATAGTATAATAAAATTGATGAAATCAAATATATTTGACAAGATTTCTTTTCTTTCTTTATTTTTAGTTGTTGTATTGTTACCATTTTTCTTTTTACCTTTCACTAATATCCCGATTGAAACTTTAAAAGGATTGCTTTTGGTAGTAGGACTTGCTGTTTGTATTATTTTTTGGGCCATAGCTCGTTTTTCTGATGGTAAAATCAGTTTTCCTAAATCTTTGATTTTAGTCGGAGGCGCAGGTATCATCTTGGCGTTTTTTCTTTCAGCTCTTTTTTCTGAAGCGTCCGGAATATCTTTTTTTGGCACAATTTTTGAGATAGGCACCTTCTGGTTTATTTCTGCTGGTTTTCTTTTAATGCTTTTTTCTTCCATTATCTTTCGAAATCTGCAAAATGCCAAAATGCTTTTATCTGGAATAATGTTTTTTTCGATTATCGTTTTGGTTTTTCAAGGCCTTCGTTTTTTTATGCCAGAGATTTTATCACTGGGAGTTTTAGGCGGAAAAACTGACAATATTTTGGGATCTTGGAATGCATTTGGAATCTTTGCTGGGTTTTCTGCTCTTACCTCACTTTTGATAAGTGAATTTTTTTTGGTTACAAGGAAGACCCAATGGATACTTAGGATATTGGTTTTGTTTTCAATGGTATTTATTGCTGCCGTTAATTTGCTATTTGTTTGGGAAATTCTTGGAATTTTCAGTCTATTTATTTTTGTTTATAAAGTTTCTGTTAACTCTAATGAAAAAGATGGCGAAGAGAAAAAAATCCATTTTCCAGCTTTTTCTTTTATCATAGTTATGATAACTTTCCTGTTTTTTATATCGGGAGCTTTTATTGGGGAAATCTTACCACGGCATCTAGGATTATCAAATACCGAAGTCAGTCCGTCTTTGGGGGCTACAATGTCAGTAACCAAATCAGTTCTCGCCAATGATCCAATTTTTGGTATAGGTCCAAATAGATTCGGAGTTGCCTGGGCAATGTATAAACCTACCTCGGTCAATAATACTGTCTTTTGGGATGTTTTTTTTAATTCTGGTTCGGGATTGTTGCCAACTCTTGCCTCTACTACTGGGTATCTTGGTATTCTCGCTTGGCTTATTTTCTTTATTTTGTTAATAGTCACTGGTATGAGATTTCTTTTTGTTGGCATTAAAAGGATTATAAATCGTGAAATAATAGTATTTTTTTTATTATCTCTTTATTTATTTATTTCCTCCTTCTTTTACTCTACAGGTTCTGTAATATTTTTATTAGCTTTTGCTTTTACAGGAGTGTTTATAGGTTTGTACACTTTTAATAGTCCGAATGGGAAAATTTCTATATCGTTTTTGGATGATCATAGAAAAAGTTTTTTTTCTATACTGCTTCTCGTAGTCGTTATAATTATTTCTGTTACCACTGCGTTTGAATACATACAGCGCTTTGCTTCTGTTTCCTATTTTAGAAAAACACTTTTGGCGTCAAACATCCCAGATGCCCAAGTATCCATAGGCAAAGCTATTTCACTTTATTCAAATGATCTGTATATGCGGACTTACGCGCAGATATATCTCATTAAATTAAATTCCTTAATTAAACAGGGAGTATCATTATCTGATGCAGATAAAGCTACACTACAAGCAAATTTAGATCAAGCCGTGAATGGTGCGCAATTGGCGGTAACATATGATCCGAAAAATTATTTAAATTTTCAAGCAATCGGTTCTGTATATCAAACAGTTGCCTCATTCGGTGTTCCGGGTGCTTATAGTAAAGCGATCGAAGCGCACGAGATAGCATCGAGTCTTAATCCGAATAATCCGAGTATAAAACTATCTATAGCAAACGCTTTTTTTGCCGATGGAAAAATCAAAGAAGCCAAAGAATATGCGAAGATGTCCCTTTCCCTTAAGCCAGATTATATTGATGCTTTGATCACTCTTTCTCAAATAGTAAAGAGTGAGGGGGATAATGCAAGTGCACTTTCTTATGCAGAGAGAGCGCTTGCCATTTCTCCCACGAATCAAGACCTGATACAATATATGGAATCTTTAAAGAATTTAAATGGAGCTACTAAAAAAGACGAAGACTCAGAAAAGAAAACACCATAATCAAATAAATGAATAAATCCTGTGCGAAATTCACAGGACATATGTTATGCTGTAATAGTTATTAAATAATTAATTTCTACAGAATGGAGAAGATTTTTAAGATTTTTAATAAAGAATATGTAAATATAAACCAAGCTGCGCTTCTTTTGGGGTGTTTTGCTTTCCTCTCTCAAATTTTGGCGTTATTTCGTGATCGCGCCTTCGCTCATTTTATTGGACCCTCTGCAACACTAGACATTTATTATGCGGCCTTTAGGATACCGGATCTTATATTTATATCTGTTGCTTCGCTTGCCTCGATCACTGTACTTATTCCTTTTCTAGTAGCAAAAATGAATGGTGATGCAGTAACAAGTGAAGCCCGAAAATTTTTAAATGATATTTTCACTGCTTTTTTGCTTGTGATGATAGGTGTTTCCATAACTGTTTTCTTTTTAATGCCGTATTTAGTATCTTTTATTGCTCCGGGTTTTGATCCACTTTTGCAGACAAAAGTAGTTGTGCTTTCACGTATAATGTTGCTTTCACCTATTTTGATGGGACTTTCAAATCTTTTCGGGACAGTAACTCAGCTTTTTCGTAAATTTTTTATTTATTCTTTAAGTCCCATTTTCTATAATTTAGGAATTATTATCGGTGTGATGTTTTTCTATTCTATTTGGGGGATTTATGGGTTAGCGATGGGAGTCGTTTTTGGGGCCTTGATGCATTTTATAATCCAGGTATTTGCCTCGACAACTTTTGGATTTACGCCCCAATTTTCTTTTTCAATCAATTTTCAAGATATCAAGCGAGTGACGATGACTTCACTGCCAAGGACACTGGGCTTAGCTTTTAATAATATAGCTTTGATTTCTATTATCGCTCTCGCTTCGTATTTGGAGAGTGGTTCTATCTCAATTTTTAATCTTTCATTAAATCTTCAATCAGTGCCCCTTAATATTATTGGTATATCCTATGCAGTGGCTGCTTTTCCCACCCTAGCGAAGTCTGTTTCTCTCGGCAAAATGGATGAGTTTAAAGAACATCTTAAAGGAGCTGCTCGCGCTATCGTATTTTGGTCACTTCCAGTAATGTTTCTTTTTATTGTGGTTCGAGCGCAAATCGTAAGAGTTATTTTAGGTTCCGGGTCTTTCTCTTGGGAAAATACTCGATTAGTCGCGGCATCACTAGCAATTTTTTCTGTTTCAGTTGTTGCTCAGGGGATGATTGCTCTTTTGTCTCGAGCTTATTATGCGAAAGGTGATACAAAAACTCCACTCACAGTTAATCTGATCTGTTCTATTTTAATCATAATATTATCCTTTATTTTCATTAATCTTTTTGAGAATATGATTCTGTTTAGATTTTTTATAGAGTCCATACTAAAGGTTGCTGATATTTCTGGCACGCAAGTGTTGATGCTTCCGCTTGCATATTCTCTCGGTACGATTGTAAATTCTATTGTTCTCTGGTTTTTTGTGAGACGTGACTTTATGAAAGGGGATTCCTTTATTACTAAAACTTTTTTCCAAAGTTTGGGCGCTGCGTTCTTCTTAGGACTTGTGGCATATCTCTCTTTAAATATACTTTCACCGATCTTTGGTACCACCACTTTCTGGGGTGTATTCTTCCAAGGTTTTATTTCTGGGATTTTAGGTATTTTTGTCGCTATTTTTGTATTGTATTTTTTGAATAATGAGGAATTAAAGGACATAGTAAAAACTTTTAAAACTAAATTCTGGCGTGCCAAAGTTGTCGCACCCTCTCAGGAGGGACTCTAAACTCGTTTTCTGGGCTTTGAAATAAGGGCTTTTTCTGGTAGAATGGCAGAATGTTTTCGGTTTCAAAAATATTTAAATATATATGGCCTCATGCCAAAAAACATTGGGTGGCTTTTTCGCTGATGTTTTTAGGATACGCTGTTGGAATTATTTTCGACAGCATACTTAAACCTTTAGTTTTTAAATCCATAATAGATTTGTTTTCTTCCAATGTTTCAAGAGATTTAATTTTAAATCAGGCGCTACATTATTTTTTAATAATTTGTGTAATTGTCCTTATCCACAATGTTGGTTTTCGAGTAGGAGATTTTGCAACCTCGCGTTTTGAAAGTAAAGTCATGAAACGTCTTTATGATTTTACTTTTGAACAACTAATGAAACATTCTTACCACTTTTTTTCCAATAATTTTTCTGGAAGCATCATTGCCAAGTCGAGACGTTTTACCAGGTCTTTTGAAACACTTACTGATATAGTTAGTTTCCAAATTTGGTTTTCTTTTATTACCTTGTCTGGAATTCTTATTATTTTATTCTTTAAAATTCCCATATTGGCTTATATCTTTTTAGTTTGGTCGGTATTTTATATTTTAGTTACATTTTTATTCATAAGAAAAAAAATCTTCTATGATATAGAAGAAGCTGCTGCTGACTCATTAGTTACAGGGCGCTTTTCTGATGCAATAATGAATATATTAAACATAAAAATATTTAGTAGTGATAAAAAAGAAGAATTAAATTTTAAATTAGTTACTAACGACGAAGAAAAGAAGAGGAGAAAAGCTTGGTATTTTGGAAATTTCCAAAATATTGCTCAGTCAACAATGATGGCTACGTTACAAATCACTGTGCTTTTTACTAATATTCATTTTTGGTATGCAGGAAAAATATCATTAGGTATGTTCGTTTTGATTCAAACTTATATGTTTAGCTTGTTTGATATTTTATGGAATTTTGGAAGATCTTTAACAAAAGCCATGAAAGCTATGACTGACATGCAAGAGGTTGTAAATATTTTTGATACGCCCATAGATATTGTTGACAAGCAAGTGCCTGAAAAATTAAAAATACATCAAGGGCATATCATCTTTAAAGATGTCTCTTTTGTTTATAAGGGCGGAATTTCTGTTTTCGAAAATTTTAATCTTGAAATTGCCCCAGGTGAACGTGTCGGTATCGTAGGACACTCTGGAGCAGGAAAATCAACCATCACTAAAATTCTCCTTCGTTTCGCAGATATATCAAATGGAGATATTACTATCGACGGACAAAATATAAAAAATGTATCCCAAAATGATTTGCGTTCCATGATTTCATATGTACCCCAAGAATCAATTTTATTTCATAGGACTATAGGGGAGAATATTGGCTATAGCAAAAACAATGCAACCAAAGAAGAAATTGCCGAGGTGGCAAAAAAGGCTCACGCCGATAAATTTATTTCTAAATTGCCAAAAAAATATGATACATTAGTTGGCGAGCGTGGGGTGAAACTTTCTGGTGGAGAGCGGCAGAGAGTGGCGATAGCTCGGGCGATGCTGAAGGATTCTCCGATACTTATGCTGGATGAAGCTACGAGCTCACTCGACAGTGTCAGCGAGTATTACATTCAGGACGCCTTCAACGAACTTATGAAAGGAAAAACTACGATAGTGATTGCTCACCGTCTTTCCACCATACAAAAAATGGATAGAATAATTGTTTTAGATAAAGGACAAATCGTAGAACAAGGCACACACAAGACACTATTAGAAAAGTCGGGCGTGTACGCCGATCTATGGAATCACCAAACTGGTGGATTTATGGAATAATGAATTAATGTCAAAGAGCATCTTTAATACCAAACAACATGGATTTAAAACACATTAGAAATTTTTCAATTATAGCGCATATAGATCACGGGAAAAGCACCTTAGCAGATAGAATGCTTGAAATTACACATACCGTGCCAGAGCGGAAGATGCGTGATCAGGTGTTGGACTCTATGGAACTTGAACGAGAGAGAGGGATAACCATCAAAATGCAACCCGTAAGGATGGTTTACCATCCTGGAGGTCCTGAAAGAAGTGAAGAGCAAGAATATATACTAAATCTGATTGATACACCAGGGCATGTAGACTTTTCTTATGAAGTTTCCCGCGCTTTAAAGGCAGTGGAAGGATCTATTTTATTAATTGATTCTACGCAAGGTGTGCAAGCGCAGACACTAACTACACTTGCTATGGCGCGAGATGGGGGCATAAAAATAATTCCCGTACTTTCTAAAATTGACTCACCTTTAGCTAGAATATCGGAGGTTAAAGAAGAAGTTGTAAAGCTTCTCCACTGTAGTAGAGAAGAAATACTGCAAGTTTCGGGTCGTACCGGAGAAGGTGTGGATAATCTTTTGCAGGAAATTATAAAACGTGTTTCAGAACCGAAAGAAACTTACCCATTTCGCAACAGTGGTGGTGAAGTGAGTAAGAATGAAAATAGGAGTGATAATATTTTGCGTGCTTTAGTTTTTGATTTTAAATATTCTAATCATAAAGGAGTTATTGTTTTTGTACGATTACTTGATGGCAGAGTAAAACGAGGTGATAATTTGATTTTTGCGGTATCGGGCGAGAAATTCAATGCGTTGGAAGTCGGCACTTTCTCACCAGAAGAGACTCCACAGGACTATCTCTCGTCTGGCGATATTGGTTATATTGTCACAGGTATTAAAAAGCCGGGCATTGCTTCTGTCGGAGATACTATTACAATGTTAAAAAATCCGCTACCGGCGCTTTCTGGCTATATGCAACCTATGCCAGTGGTCTGGGCTTCCGTTTTTCCAGAAGATGCGGATGATTTTGCCGAACTTAAATTGGCGTTGGGAAAATTGCGACTTTCGGATTCCTCTTTTTCCTATGAAGAAGAGTCCTCTGGGTCTTTAGGTAGGGGGTTTCGATGTGGTTTCCTTGGAATGTTGCATCTAGAAATTATTACAGAGCGGTTGAGACGGGAATTCAATTTGAACTTGGTTGTTACCACCCCGTCTATTACTTATGAAGTGGTCAACAAACAAGGGAAGAAAGAAAAAATTTATTCACCGTTTTTTTTTCCAGATGACGGAAATATAGAAACCATATTTGAGTCCTGGGTAAATTTGAAAATAATTACTCCAGTAGAATATGTTGGCAGTATTATGCAAATTCTTTTTGACCATGAGGCAGAAGTGGGCGATACGGAGAATTTCGGGGACAGTCGTTCTACAATCTCGGTCAAAATGCCACTGCGCGAGCTAATGCGCAACTTTTTTGATGAATTAAAAAGTGTTTCCTCTGGCTATGGTTCCATATCTTACGAAATATCAGGGGAGCGTGAAGCTGATGTCACAAGGCTTGATATTCTGGTGGCAGGTGAAGTAGTACCCGCTTTTTCTAGAGTGGTTTCTAAAAAAAGGGTAGAGGAAGAAGCTCAAAAAGCAGTGGAAAAATTAGAAGCTCTTTTGCCGAGGCAAATGTTCACTTTAAAGATTCAAGGTCGCGCACTCGGACGCATCATTTCATCTGCCACTCTCTCTGGTATGAAAAAAGATGTTACCCAGCACATGTACGGAGGTGACATTACTCGTAAAATGAAACTCCGTGAGAAACAAAAGAAAGGAAAAAAGAAAATGAAAGAAAGAGGACGGGTAAATATTTCACAAGATGTATTCTTAAAAATGATGCGTAGCGGAGAGTAGATTAATCCACGTTTCTTAAAATTTTTCAAGATAGGGCCTAGTTCTAAAAGTCTACTTGAGACTAAATATGGGAGAATACAATAAAATCATACTAACGATGATTAAAATACCCAAAACCGTCCAAATCATTTGTATTTTCTTTTGATGTTTTTTATTGAAAAGCATATACTTAATGAGTATAGCATGTTTTTTAAATTATGAGAAATTTCGAACAAAAAAGAGGATGGAGAAACATTTTACAATCAAGACCTATTTTGGTTCTTTTGGGTATTTTAGTGATAATTTTTGCTTATGGTGTTATTGGTTTTATGGGTAAAATACAAGTTACCAGAGAAAATAGAAAAATAGCCGAAAATAAGATTGCAGAATTAAAACAGGAAAAAGACAAGCTAACATTAGATATTGCTAAATTAAAAACGGATGAAGGGGTAGAAGAAAGCATCCGTGATAAATTTGGTTTAGCAAAAGAAGGAGAGGGTATGGTGGTAGTAGTGGAAAACAAAAATAAAATAGAAATACAAGATACAAAATCCGGAGGATTTTTCTCTTTTTTTCGAAACTTATTTAACTAACTGGTGCGGGATGGGGTAATCGAGCCACTACATAGCCAGGTGCTTTTCCGCTGGTGCATGGAAAAGCCTTTTCGATTCCCCACGCAAGCAAAGCAGTTTGCTTGCTATCCCTTACTTTGTGCGGGATGGGGTAATCGAAACCCCGTCTAATCCTTGGGAAGGACTCATTCTACCACTAAACTAATCCCGCATGACTTAAATTTATCACAAAAACATCCTCGCAGACTTGGAAATACTCATTCTACCACTAAACTAATCCCGCAGTATGTAAATTTTTTCAACAACGATCCTTTAGACTTGGAAATACTCATTCTACCACTAAACTAATCCCGCAATTATTTAAAATATATCCTTATTTGGCCTTTAGAGCAAGTATGATATAATACTAATATTATAAATTATTCGTATTTTTTTTATGAAGAATGTAACAATTTATTCGACCCCGTCCTGTCATTTTTGTCACATGGCGAAAGAATTTTTTAAAGCAAATAATATTTCCTACATTGAACACGATGTGGCAGGGGATGCTGAACAAAGGAAGATTATGATAGAAAAAAGCGGGCAAATGGGTGTGCCGGTCATAGTTATTGACGAAGAGCTTGTGGTGGGCTTTAATAAGCCTAAAATTATCCAATTGCTCGGACTTTAATTTATTTACAACAATACCTTGTTCTCTATAGGCCCTCGTAGTTCAATGGATAGAACAGTTCCGTCCTAAGGAATAGATGCACGTTCGATTCGTACCGAGGGCACCAGAATTAGGTTTTAAAAAATTTTATGTTAAAATAATTTCTATGAAGACAACACTTGAGACTGGTGAGCACGGAAGAAGAATTCCAAACCCAGAAAAGACAGGAGTGTTTCGACGTCTTAAAGAGTCAATAATATCTGGCAATTACAATTTAAGAGAGTTAAAGGGTGCACTTACACAGGAGTCAATTACAGTAGCACAATATGCCGAACTAGCTTCTCTGCTTTTAGAAAAACTTGATAAGAGGGTTGAGATTGATGCCCTGACGGGTGTCTTTAGTCGCGCATCTTTAGAACTCAAACTAAATAGGTTGAAAGAAGAATTAAATTCTACTGAAGGGAGACGAAAATTACCTGTACAGTCAATTATGGTTATTTTTTTAGATATAAAAGAATTTAAAAAATTAAATGATACACATGGTCATCTAGCTGGTGATCAGGCATTGGTTGTCGCAGCAGAACGTTTTAAAGGGGTTACAAAGAGGGGCGATATGATATTTAGAGTGGGGGGTGATGAATTTCTAATAGTGTTACCCATAACAGACAACAACCCTGATCTACTGCAGTCAATTTTTCAAAGGATTCAAGAGCAGATCAATACCAATTTATCTTTCAGTAAAATAGAACCTGATGGCAGTCAGAGTGAAACTATTACTTTTTCTATTTCAATTGGACATGAAGTATTAAATAGGGGAGATGAGACAACAGTTAAAGAAATACTAAACAAAGCTGATCAAAAGATGTATCTAGATAAAAAAAGCCAATAATTTTATCTAAGACACTACAATCTTTTATTTTATAAATTATTGTGCTAAATTATATTTATGGATCCTGAATTCAAAAAGTTGCTAGAAGAGACCTTTGAGCTTGCTAAAGAGAATAATGACATGTTGCATTCCATGCGGCGCTCGATGCGTCTTCAGCGGATTATGAGTATTCTTTACTGGGTGTTCATAATTGGTTCTGCTGTTGGCGCTTATTATCTTATTCAGCCTTATATAGATCAATTAACGAATATATACGGTGGAGCGAGAAGTGATATTGATAATTTTAATTCCCTACTTCAAAATTTTAAGAAATAAAATTAACAGCAAAAAGAAAGTTTTTTAAAAAAAACATTGCTTGGGTAGCTCAGTTAGTAGAGCATTCCCCTGAAGAGGGAAGGGTCGGCAGTGCGATTCTGCCCCCAAGCACCAAAATTTCCTAGATTGATCTTACTTTTACGTTATTTGTTTTTTCTTTATCTACCTTTTGAAGCTTGATAGTCAAGAGCCCGTGTTTCTCTGTTGCTTCAACTTCTTCCGGCTCTACTTCCTGCGGGAGAGATATAGTACGAGAAAATTTCCCCCAATAAAGTTCTTTGGTAAAATAATTTTCCTCATCGATGTTTCTATGTTCTTCACGTTTACCATGGATGGTTATCATATCACGGGCAATCGATAATTCTAAATCTTCTGGCTTAACTCCGGCAACCATTGTCTGTACAATAATCTCGACGGGGGTCTGATAAACATCAACAGCTAATTCCGCTTCCTCATTTTCTTCTTCAATCCAGTTGTTACCATTTTTTTTGTCTTTTCCGTTGCCCTTATTTCCCCCCGTTCCGTTTTTCTTCATTTCCCCTGAGTCTTCTTCCGTACTAACACTTCCAGTTAATCTCTCCCAAAAACTTCTTTTTTTATTTTCCATAAATTAATTCATTCTCCTTACTTTTTCAAAAAGTAACATAACGATAATAGTAACGACCCACAGGAAAGCAAAAACTTTTAAGAAATCATTTCCACTATTCCTTATTATAAAAAAATTAAAGACACTATGCAAGGTAATAGCGAATATAAAGCCGACAACAAGATACCATTTTCTCTTTAATCCATTGATGTGCAAGGAAATTCCAAGCGCAATACCCAAAATTCCGCTTGAAACAGTATGTAGAAGAGTGGATCCCAAGAATCTAAGTTGCCCTGTGAGCAAGCCTACAGTATTTTGACCCATTGAAAATGGTTTTATCAAAAATAATGTATTTTCAAGCGCTGCAAAACCCAAAGCCGAAGTGATTAAATAAATTGGCCAATCTATAGGTTTATCGGCGTGATTTGTTTTGTAAATAATCACCAAAACAGCCAAATATTTAATTATTTCTTCCGCGCTTGCCCACAGAACTAGTTCCCACTGGTCAGAGCTTACATGAGCTTGTATAAACTTCTGGATTGGTAAAATGAAGACAACTGCTATCATTCCCATAATGAAGACCACAGCAAGGATTCCTTTTGGTTCAGGTTTTTGATTATCTTCTTTAAGCCAGAACCACAGCCACAAAAGAGATGGGACGACTCCGCCCAAAAATGCTAAACCTAAAATTTTAGGATCATTTGTCATTTAATTTATGTTTTGGCCAACTTTCCACCATTAAAAGATTTTTTTTATTTGGTAGCATAGACCAGATTTCTTCTGTGACAAAAGGCATAAATGGGTGTAGAACCTTGAGTAGGGTAATGAGGTGCATATAGAGAAGTATTTTTGCCGAATCTGCATTTTTATTTTCTAGAATTTTTTTCTTCGAACGTTCTATTATAATATCAGCAAAAGTATGCCATGTATAGTGATATAATTTTTCAGCAACAATATAAAACTTATATTCATCCATCTCTTTTGTAATCTCTCCAATTAGGGAATTTAATTCTTCATCTGTGGCTTTATCTTCTTCATCATACTCTAGTTTCTCTTTAATATTGAAATTTTTTGCATTGTTCATATTCTCCATAACAAAACGTGCTGCGTTCCAGATTTTGTTTGAAAATTTACTATAGGCTTTTACTTTTTGGATATCAAATTTAGCATCTGCTCCTGGTCCGATGCCCACGATCATTGACATACGGAGCGCATCAGCACCATATTTTTCTATGATTTCGATAGGATCTATTCCATTATCTAATGATTTGCTAAATTTTTGTCCTTTAACATCTCGAAGCATTCCATGAAGGTACACTGTTTTAAAAGGAATTTCATCTATTAAATATTCTGACATTAGAATCATGCGAGCAACCCAGAAGAATAATATTTCGTATCCTGGATTTATGACGCTTGTTGGATGAAAGTTTTTCAAATCTTCTGTTTGGTTTGGCCAGCCAAGGGTTGAGAAAGTCCATAACCCCGAAGAGAACCAAGTATCTAGTGTATCTTCATCTTGAATCCAATCGTTGCCCGGATTTTCTCCCACAATTATTTCATCTCCTTTGTAAAAAACAGGAATCCTGTGTCCATACCAGATTTGTCTGGAAATACACCAATCGCGGAGATTTTCTATCCAATTATAGTAAACTTTTTCGAAATGACTTGGTATAATTTTAATTTTGCCTTCTTGCACTGGATTAAGCATTAATTCTTTAAGAGATTTATTATTTCGAGAAGGAATTTTATGATTTACATTCACAAACCATTGAAGCATAATTTGTGGCTCAATAATGCCTCCAGTTCTCTCAGCAGTGGCAACTCTATTTACATAATTTTCATCAATCGATACGAGTAATCCTTTTGTTTTTAGTTTCTCAACAATTTTTTCACGTGCATCATTAATTTTCATTCCCGCGAATTCTTCTGCGATGGGAAGCAGCTTCCCATATTTATCAATAATTTGCTCTTTTTCTAGTTTATATTTAAGAGCGAGCGTGAAATCTTCGTGCGAGTGCCAAGGTGTGATGGTCATCGCTCCCGTACCGAATTCCATATCAATCATCTCATCTTTAATGATTGTGGCCTCTATAGGGCCGTTGATCCACTCTAGTTTTATTTTTTGACCCTGTTTATACTCCGCGTATCTTTTATCTTCTGGATGCATCACCACGTATTTATCACCAAATTTTGTTTCTGGCCGAGCTGTGGAAATAGAAAAAGGTCCATATTTAAAGGTATAAAATTTACCTTTTTGTTCTTTGTAAACTATTTCATCATCAGAAATCACTGTCTGACCTTTCGGGTCCCAGTTTACAACTCTATTCCCTCTGTAAATCAGTCCATCGTCATACATTTTTTTGAATGTAGTTTTGACGGCAGTATTACGAGCTTCGTCTAAAGTAAAAGCTTCACGAGACCAGTCAAGAGATGCCCCAATTTTTCGGAGCTGACTCACAATAGTTTTTCTACTATTCTCCACAAATGTATTTACATGTTCCAAGAATTTTTCTCGTCCGATATCTTTTTTATTTAAACCTTCTTTTTCAAGTATTTTTGTAACTTTGGAATCGGTGGCTATGGCTGCATGATCTGTGCCAGGGAGCCAGAGAGTTTTTTTGCCCTGCATTCTATTGTAGCGAATCATAGTGTCTTGCATAGAATCTTCCAATGCATGACCTAAATGAAGTACGCCAGTAGCATTTGGAGGAGGGAGTACTATTGAAAAGTACGGAGCATCTGATTTTGTTATACCTTTTTGCACACACACATCTGGGTTAAAAAAACCGCTATTTTCCCACAGCTTATATATTCTTTCTTCTGTTTCTTTTGGATTGTAGGGTTTTAGCAGTTTATCGTTCATTCCTAAATAATACCATAGAATATTAGGTTTTTCTATTTTAGTCTTAAATTACCACTTGCTTTTATATTGGAAGCCTTGCCAAATTTTCCTTTCTTTTTTGCATAGAGCAAGTATCCCGCTATGCCAATCATTAAAGAATTATCTCCCACAAGTTCTTTTGGGGGAAATAGAAGTTTGATTTTATTACTTGCCTGTCCTTTGACGCGACTTGCAATTTTTTTTATTTCATTTCTCAAGTGTTGATTCGCAGCCACTCCTCCCGCAACAATAAGAGTTTTTACTTTATATTTTTCTATCGCTTTTTTTGTTTTATAAATCAAACATTCAATGGCCGCGTTTTCAAATTCTAAAGCTATTTTTATTTTTGTTTTTTCATCTAGTAAACCAATTTTCTTGATTAAGTAAAGAACCGCCGTTTTCAGTCCCGAAAAAGAAAAATCTAAATTCTTAGAATGAAGCATTGGGCGCGGGAGGGAAAAAGAAAATAAGCTTTGATGGGACTCCACAGGGCGACGGCCCGAGGACTGAGTAAATTTTTCAGCAGAAAAATTACGACCCTGAAAAGTTTTATTTTCTTTTTCCCTCTCCCTCCCTTCTTCTGCCAATTTAGATATTTGTGGACCGCCAGGGTAGGGGAGGTCGAGCATCCGAGCAACTTTATCAAAAGCTTCGCCGACGGCATCGTCCAAGGTTTCGCCAATTATTTCATATCGCATCCACTTTTTACTGAGTACTAACTGTGTGTGTCCACCAGAAACCAAAAGAGAAAGTGTTGGAGTTTTCACTTTGGGTATGGTAAATTTTCCTTTATTTTTTCCAAATACAGAAAGTATATGTCCTTCCATGTGATTTACAGGCACCACGGGCACATTCCACTTTTTTGTTAACTCCTGCGCAAAAGTTATGCCTGCCCAGAGCGCTGGTTCTAATCCTGGACCATAAGTCACAGCTATTAAGTCAATCGGTGCTTTGGTCGTTAGGTCTTGCCTAGCGACGTTGTTTAGATGGGCTTGCTTTAATGCTTGTTCTAGCAGAATTGGTAAATTTTTAATATGTTCTTGTTTAGCGAGCATTGGATATACTCCGCCATAAGGAATATGGATTTTTATTTGCGAATTTGAAATATCCGCCAAAACTTTGAAAGAAGCATTATTAATGCCTCCTTTTGCTTCCACTATACTTATTCCAGTATCGTCGCAAGATGTTTCAATCGAAAGAATGATCATGTTAATTAATCAGGGGCAAAGTTCTTTTAGTTCTTTCTTCATTACTATAAATCAAAAAAAAATATTTTAATTTGACTTAATTCAGTTATATTATTGTGTTGTTACACCGTCAAAGTGCTCCTCTTTCTCGTCCATTTTAGTTTTCTGTATCGTACCATCTTGATGTTCTGGTGGTGAATATAGTGTATAAAGTTTCAGATCAAGAGAACCAGTGTTTACAATATTGTGTCGAGTGCCTTGAGGGATCATAATTGCTTCATCGGTGCCAAAGCTATGTTCTTCACCATCAATTATTGCCCTAGCTTCTCCTTCCTCAATACGAATAAACTGGTCAAGCTTATGAACTTCTTCCCCAATTTCTTCGCCAGGCTTTAGGTTCATTAATACAAGCTGGCTATTTTTTGCGGTATAAAGCACGCGACGGTAATCAGTATTCTCTTTTGTTGCTTTTTCTATATTGATTTTAAATCCTTTCATATTCTTGGTTTATGTGTTTAATTATAATAAAAAACCTATCTTACAATTATACCACAATCTTAGTGCCGGGAGGGAGACTCGGTCACAGGTCTTTTTCTATTGAAAAAGCCTGCGACCCCACCTCGACACGTCTGTCTCCGGCTTTCGAGTCAGCACAAATATATAACATATCTTTGTGCCGGGAGGGAGACTCGAACTCCCAAGGGTTGCCCCACTAGTTCCTAAGACTAGCGCGTATACCAATTCCGCCATCCCGGCAAAAATCAAACCGTTTCGCACAAAGTGCGTTAGCACTTTGTGCGCCTAATTGTAGCAAATTGGAACCTTATTTTCAATCAAATAAAGGGTTTTTCGTTTGTTTAGTAAAAAATTAAATTTTTATGTTTGCCATTTACAGTTTATACATTTTATGTTATAAGCTATTTGAAGGAGTCAAGATCTTGGGACAAAATTTCGCAGCGATGTGTTATGTGGCGGCCGCAGTCCGAGCTGGACAATTACCAGACAAAGATCGTACTGACGCCGAAATACAGGCGTTGTTCACGGCAAGTTGTCAGACCCTACCACCATGCCCCAAATGCAATCGGACAATGGTCAGTAGCGGGGGTCAATTTCACTGCACCGTTCACGGCGATCCGACGCTGTTACCCAACGAGGAAGTTAGTGACGAGGCGTGGATGGGAGCAGAACGTAACCGTCTATAATTCAAAAGGGTCGAGAGTCTCATACTCTCAAGGATAGCCAGACACACCGAAAGGAGGTAAGGTGCCTGGCTATTTTCAATTTCAACACAGAATGATTTTGTGGTCAGGAATAATTTTGTTTTTGTCAAAACAAAATTTTCACGACCCTGCCTCGTCTATTTTTTCTGCTGAAAAAATATGACTCCGGCTCGCACAGCTAAAAAATCTACAGAAGTGCAGATTTTTCTTTACGCTGTGCGCCCAGTAGGGATCGAACCTACGACATTCTCCTTAAGAGGGAGCTACTCTACCAGCTGAGTTATGGGCGCATATAATACATTTATCTTCTATCTTCTAATTTCAAACTACATTTACTAATATCTCGTCCTACCAAAACACTTATGGGCGCAAAAAATTTAATTTTCAAAAAACTCTCAAGTGCCCGAGGTGGGAATCGAACCCACATCCCTTACGAGACACGATTTTAAGTCGTGCGCGTATACCAATTCCGCCACTCGGGCATATTTATTTTGCCTGGAGGCCTGGGGCGGAATTGAACCGCCGTATATTCCTTTTGCAGAGGAATGCCTTACCACTTGGCTACCAGGCCGATATCATATTTAACAAAACTTTAACTTATTAATCTTAAAACCTCTGCGCAGAGGAATGGCATATTCGCTACGCTCACGCCACTTGGCTACCAGGCCATTTTCAAACTATAACCTATAACCAACAACCTATCAACCGTTCCGAAGCAGTTCGTCAATTTTTTGTCTATTCTTTTCGCCGAGATCTATGGCAAAGTCAACGAAAGGAACATTTTTTGTTGCCATATTCTTTTTCAAGAATTCACGGAATTCTTTCCTTTTTCTTTTTGCAAAGAGGAACGCTGTATGTTCTTTAGAAAGTGGGAGTACTGTGATAAATATAGTCGTGCGTTTTAAGTCCGGGGAGGTGGTAGCAGAGGTTACAGTAATAAGGGAAGTTCTATTATTTTCACGTGCCAAAAATCTTGCAGCAAGCTCTTTTATATAATTCGCTACCTTCTCATTTCTTTGTGTCATTTTAATTATGAGTAAACGAAAATTTAAAATTTTTTTACATCTGCGCTACTCTAAATAATTCTATAATATCGCCTTGCGCAATCTCTATTTTTGATTCAATCATCATGCCGAATTCGTTTCCTTCGTCTACTTCTTTTGTTTTTATTTTATTCTTTTCCAGATTTACAATTTTTCCGCGTCCAATTTCAAATTCTCGGCGCATAATTCTAACTGTTCCATTTAAAATAATTTTGCCCTCTGTCACTTTTCCACCCACTATTTGGCGATCCTTGGTGCGACTGAAAGCCCGAATGATTTTCGCCCGGCCTGTCGTCTCCATTGTTTCAATTCTGGGTCTTAACTTTTCCATTTGTATTTCAAGCCATTCTGTCATTTTGTAAATAATGTCAAAAAAAGAAATAGTAATTCCTCTTTTTTCTGCTATCTCAATGGCACTTTTATCTGTTTTTACATTGAATCCAATTATTATTACATTTTCGCCATTTGATAAGTTCTTTACGTCTGATTCTGAAATGGGTCCCACGCCTTTACCTATGATTTTAAATTCCGCTCCCTCATTTTTTATTTTGGCAATTTCTTTTTCAATGGCTTCGAGCGTGCCAGACACATCAGCTTTTAGTATTATTGGGATTATTTTTTTATCTTGATTCTTGTCGGGACTTTGGTGTTGATTGGGGTCTTCTTCTCTATTTCTCGTTTGCCAATTTTCAGCATCTTTTTCAGCATCTTTTTTATTTTTAAAAGTTTTAAAACAGCTTCCGACTTTCGGTATTTTATTAAAGCCGAAAATGCGTATTGGAGAAGAGAAAGACATTTCGTCTATGATCACTCCTTTATAATTTTCCATTATGCGTGTAGAGCAAATACTATCTTCCACGACGACCGTCATTCCTTTTTTTAGGGATCCATTTTTTATAATTAGAGTTGCCAGTATTCCGCGCCTAGAATCAAGATTTGCTTCAATTACGAAACCAGACGCATCTTCGTTTGGATTTCCGTTGAAATTTTCCATTTCCGCTACAATCAGAATCAATGATAATAAATTATCTATACCCGTGCCAATTTTGGCGGAAATTTCCGCATAAGGAATTTTGCCTCCGTAATTTTCCAAATAAATTTCACTTTCGGCTAATTCAGTTTTTGTTTTTTCAATATTGGCTCCCGGTTTATCTATTTTATTTATTGCCACAATACAGGGGAGTTTGCCCTCCGTGATTGTTTTCCAAGCTTCAATAGTTTGGGGTTTTACACCATCTTCAGCTGATACTACCAAAACAGCAATATCAGCAATTTGCGCTCCGCGTTGTCGCATTTTCGAAAAAGCTTCATGTCCTGGTGTGTCCAAAAAAGTTATTTTTCGCGACCAGGATTCCCCTGGTGTCGGTATTTCTACCTCATAAGCGGAAATGTTTTGAGTTATACCCCCGATCTCTTTTTCTGCTATATTTGTTTTTCTGATATAGTCAAGCAATGTTGATTTACCGTGATCAATATGACCCATAACCACTACCACTGGCGGCCTCGCCTGTAAGCCTGTGGCCGAAGGGCGAGCTATTCTATTTTGTTTTGTATTATTTTTCTCCATGAATTATCCCAGATTGTAAGATTTTAGAGCACGGATATTTTTTTGCTAAAAAAATCCTCGTGTTAGCTTACGTTGCGCTTGCAAGTCTCCAAAACCCTACAGCCTACCTTGATACCACTTCCGCTTTTTTCAATGCTTCTTTTTCTTCAGCCGAAAGCTCGTACTCTGATTTGTTATTTTTAATAGATTTAGCAAATACGCTCATTCGTTCACGAGAATATAAACTTGAAATTACCACACCATCACCATCTTCATTCAGCATTCCAATTGCAAAGCTTTGATTGCTACCCTGATCAGGGAAAGGATTAAAGCGTATGGTCTCAAGTCCGCGGATACTTTTTCTTAGTTTTTCATTAATTAGAACAATATCTTTTTGCATAAACTCTTTCGTTTTATTTAATTCCGTAATATTTTTTTCTAAACCCAGGATAGTATCCTCTAAATCTTTCGCTTTTTTACCAAGGAAAAATCTTTTTAAACGTTTCTCTGTAATGATAATCCAAATAGTGATAATGGTTACCACTATTCCAATTAAAATAAAAAAAACCAAGAAAAAAACACTGTCGAGCTTTATATTCATACGAGGATAATATATACTATTTTTATGCTAAAATCAAATAACGCAAAAAAAATATATCTAGATTATGCATCCAGTTCGCTTCTTAACTCCGCGAATCCAGGAGCAATTCATGAATTTGGAATAAAAGAAAAAAACAAACTTGAAGAAGCCAGGACAACTGTTGCAAAGACTTTAAATGCATATCCCAATGAAATTATTTTCACATCCGGCGCAACGGAAAGTAACAACTTGGCTATTTTAGGGTTAGTTCAGAATTTTAAGCAATATTCTAAGTTGCCACACATAATAACTACAAATATCGAACATTCATCTGTTTTAGAAATTTGTAAACATTTAGAAAAAACAAAACAAGCAGAAGTGACTTATATAAAAGTAGAATTGAACGGAATAATTGATCCAAAGAAAATAAAAAAAGCCCTTAAAAAAAATACCATCTTAGTTTCGGTTATGTATGCGAATAATGAAATTGGTACGGTCCAGCCGATACAAGATATTGCAAAAGAGATTAGACATTGGAAAAAAGGCAAAGATAGCTTTTTGGAGCACAGATATTTTTCTGTTGAAAAATTCCTCGTGCTTACGCCGTCAAGAGTTTCTAAAAAGCTATCTTTGCCTTTTTTCCATACCGATGCTACACAAGCAATAAATTATTTACCCATAAATGTTCAAAAATTAGGAATTGATTTAATGTCTTTTAATAGTGCTAAAATTTATGGACCTAAAGGGGTCGGTGTCTTATATGTAAAAAAATACACACCTGTCAGGAAAATTATGTTCGGTGGAGATCAAGAAAGGGGACTACGACCGGGAACAGAAAATGTGGTCGGGGCTATTGTGTTAGCCTCTGCCATAGAAATTACTGAAAAAATAAAAAAAAAGGAAACTATTCGTTTAACCAAACTCCGAGATTATTTTTTTAATGAGCTACAAGCAATGTCAAAGACGATCTTTAGCACTGGATTAATAGTAAACGGTGACTTAACAAACAGATTACCCAATAATGTGAATATTAGTTTTAAAAATATTCCGAGCGACCTTCTGGTAATTGAGTTATCAGCTAGAGGTATCATGGCTTCTGCTAAAAGTGCCTGTAAAGCTGGAGACAGTAAAGCTTCGCATGTAATAAAAGCGATTAATCCAAAAGCCAAAGACACAGATGGATCTTTAAGATTTTCCCTAGGCAAAGATACTACAAAAAAAGATATTGATTATACTGTCAAAGCTTTTACTCAAATTTTGACAAAACTAAAAAAGTGGTATAATTAAGGGATGGATATCAAGGATCTAAATAAATCACAGCTTATATTGATCGCAGTGCTTTTAAGTTTCGTCACTTCTATTGCTACAGGTATTACGACAGTGACCTTAATGCAACAAGCACCAGCATCTTTTACCGTACCCGTCAATCGTATTATTAAACAGACAGTTGAGAAAATACAACAGGTGGAAGGCAAGACCACAGTGCAGACTGTTGTTATAAAAGAAGAAGATTTAGTAGTGGATGCTATTGCTAAAAATAAATTGGCCGTATTTACTGTAAGCAAAGAAATTTTAGACATAGAAGGGAAGACTATTGAAGTTTCAGCTGGCAGGGGATTTGCTATTTCTGCTGATGCTATAGTAGTAGTTGATGGCAATCTTGTGGGAGATTCAGGAGTCTATTATCTTAAGAATGATAGTGGGAAATTCAAAATGGATTTTATATCCACGGACAAAGCTGGATTTTCATTTCTTAAAATTGGTGCTCCACTTGATGAAAAAAATAAAATAATTTTTACAGTACCTACTTTTGGAGATTTGGAGAAAATGAAAATAGGACAAAAGGTTTTAGTTTTAGGTAGCAATATATCTTCTTCTATTTTTGAAGGAATAAATATTGATATTAATGTTACAAAATCAAATGCTGGGGGGCTGGTTCTTAATTTAGATGGTGAAGCTATTGGTATTGCTCTCTCTGGTGAGATGACAGACTTTGCTTCAATTGGTGTTATTAAGGATGCTCTCGAAGTTGTTATGAAAAAAATTAAAACACCCCAAACACTTTAAAAAATAACTTTATAAACTTTAAATCTATATATGCCACCATTAAATAAATTTACAACAAAAGCTAAAGACGCGATAAAGAAAGCCCATGAACTTGCCATCGAACGGGGAGTTAATCACGTTTCCTCACTTCATTTATTAGCCGCATTACTCTTACAAGAAGAGTCCATGGTAAATTCTATTTTAGATAAGTTAGAGATTGACACAATGCTTCTGACTGATTCTGTTTTAGAATTAATAGAATTACCTGAGTCTCGTAGTACTCTCTCGCCCGCGTATCAGATTTATCTCAATCCAGATCTAGCACAAGTCATAGAGCAGTCAGCTAAATTGGCGGAATATATGAAAGATGATTTTGTTTCAACAGAACATCTCTTTATTGCAATTCTAGAAGTAACAAGCGAAGCCCACGAGACCTTAATGCGATTTAGAATTAACAAAGATTCTGTAATGAAAGTTTTAGAAGAGTTGCACAGTCAAAACATTACCGATGTAACAGAGCCGAAGAAATTCAAGTTGCTTTTGAAGTACACTCGCAACTTAACCAAGTTGGCCAAAGAAGACAAACTGGATCCGGTTATTGGTCGAGATAGTGAAATAATGCGTATTATGCAGATACTTTCTCGTAGAACAAAGAACAATCCTATTTTAATCGGTGAAGCTGGCACTGGAAAAACAGCAGTTGTGGAAGGACTTGCTCAGTTGATTGTAAAAAATAATGTTCCAGAATCTTTAAAAGACAAGGAGCTTGTTTCTCTCGATTTAGGATTACTTGTTGCCGGTACAAAATACCGCGGAGAATTTGAGGAGAGATTAAAAGGTATTATGAAAGAAATTGAACGATCAGATGGAAAAATTATTCTTTTTATTGATGAAATTCATACAATTGTTGGTGCTGGGGGTGCAGAAGGTACAATGGATGCCTCAAATATGTTGAAGCCCGCATTATCTCGTGGCGAGTTGCGGGCTATCGGCGCGACGACACTAAGAGAATATCAAAAGCACATTGAGAAAGATCCGGCCCTGGCTCGGCGTTTTCAGCCAGTTTATATTGATGAACCTGGAGTAGAAGATGCAACGGCCATACTACGTGGTCTAAAAGAAAAGTATGAACTTTTCCATGGCGTACGAATTACTGACGATGCTATAGTCGCCGCAGTGAATCTCTCTGCTAGATATATTACAAATAGATTTTTGCCGGATAAAGCAGTGGATCTAATAGATGAAGCTTCTTCTTCTCTTAAAATAATGCTTGAAAATAAACCACCAGTCTTGGAAGATGCGCACAGAAAAATAATGCGTCTAGAAATTGAGAAAGAAGCGCTGAAAAAAGAAATTAGTTCTTTGAGTGGAGAGAAAAATAAAGAAGAGAAAGAGAAGGAGAAAGAAATAAAAAATAGAATAAAAGAAGTGGATAGTGAAATAGGTAATCTGCACGAGAAGACAAAAGAACTTGAGCTAAAATGGCAGAATGAAAAATCAATCGTAATTGAAATTCGTACTATTAAAAAAGACCTTGAAAGTTTGCGTCTGGAGGCCGAAAATGCTGAGATGCGAGCGGATCTTTCTCGTGCCGCGGAAATCCGTTATGGTAAAATTCCTGAGCTTAAAAAAGAATTAGAAATAAAGCTTCTACGATTAAAGAAACTTCAAAAATCGCGGAGAATTCTAAAAGAAGAAATTACCTCTGAAGATATAGCCGAGGTGGTAGCTCGTTGGACAGGAATACCACTTAATAAAATGCTTGAAGAAGAGCGGGCGAAGCTTGAGAAAATGGAAATGGAATTAAAAAAACGAGTTATTGGCCAAGATGAAGCTATCTCTCGCGTTGCCAATGTGATTCGTCGCTCTCGTGCAGGCATCGGAGATCCCAACAGGCCTATAGGTTCTTTTATATTTCTGGGACCTACGGGAGTCGGTAAGACCGAGCTTACTAAGGCATTGGGGCAATTTATGTTTAACGACGATCGCGCAATTATTCGCGTGGATATGTCTGAATATATGGAAAGGCATTCGATGTCAAAACTCATAGGTTCTCCCCCAGGGTATGTTGGTTACGATGAATCTGGTCAACTCACTGAATCAGTCAGACACAGGCCCTATGCTGTAATACTCTTTGATGAAATTGAAAAAGCTCATCCGGAAGTTTTTAATATACTTTTACAAGTTATTGACGAGGGAAGGCTAACTGATGGCAAGGGCAGAGTGGTGAATTTCAAGAACGCCATCATTATTCTTACTTCCAATATTGGTTCACAATTTGTTGAGAAAATGGAATCAATCGGATTTTCTAATAATTCTGACAGACAAGATTATAGCAACATGAAAGAAAAAGTTATGGAAGCCTTGAAAGACCATTTTCGTCCAGAATTTTTAAACCGTCTTGATGAAGTTGTTGTTTTTGATATCTTGGGAGAAGAAGCTATAAAAGAAATAGTTAATTTAAGGATACAAGTAGTGAAAGATCGATTGATCGGGAAGGGTATTGATTTTGAAATTGGAGATGATGCGCTCTCGTATTTAGCCAAAGAAGGTTATAATCCGCATTATGGCGCAAGACCTCTTAACCGCTTAATTCAAAATAAAATCTTGAACCCTGTTGCGTCATACATTATTGGGAATGGAGTAAAGAAAGGGGATACGGTAATTGTCTCTGTGAAAGGAACGGAACTTGTCATTGAAAAGAAAAAAAATCTGTCTACTGGTCGGCAGGTCAAAATCAAAAGTCCTATTCGTGTACGCTCTCGCTCTTCGGTTTAAAAATAATACATGGGGAAGTTTTGTGTACTCAAAAGATGCAAAAAAAGATTTTTTGTGTTATTTTGTGTGGGTGCGAGAGCAATACCTCACCCAAGGTAGACAAGCGTCGGTACTCAAGTGGTCAACGAGGGCAGACTGTAAATCTGCTGGCTTCGGCCTCCGAAGGTTCGAATCCTTCCCGGCGCACAACCTAGGACGAATTGGTGCGAAAGCATCAGTTCGTCCTTGCGCGTTATGATTATTTTTCCGTTCCAACCGCTCAATTTCAGGCATGAGCTCTTTTTCGCCTTTTTTAAGCACCGAGAACCAAGAATGCAGATCAATAAAGAGTTTTCTAGATTCTATCTGTTGGTTCAAACCTAAACTACTTAGGATCTCCCTTTGTATTTGTGTATCGCCCTTTTGTAAGGCTATACTCGCACAATATGCAAAATGAACAACATTTTCAGTAAGTTCAGTCCAATTCTTTGCGCGTGTTTCAACCTCAGACAATTTTATTTTTTCTTTCTTAAGTATTTCTTCGAGTTCATGTTTTTGAGTATTGTATTCTTCTCTCGTGATAGTGCCGTCAATAAGAAAACCAAGGATACGATCTAATTTCTTTTGACCCTCTTCAACATTCTTTAGATGGGTTTCGTAAATTTGCTGACGCGTGCCTGTCTCGGTCTCATGCATTTCTTTCAAAACTTCTAATCCCAACTTATAAAACTTCGGATTAATGTGATTTGTCTCTATAAGACTTTGCACAGCAATCTCCAGCTCATCCAGTCGTATTGGTTTTTCTTTGCAATCAATATATTTTCTGCGTTTAGTGCAATGATAATAAGTATGGTAGTTAATAGTTCCATCCTTCAAGATTTTGTGCTTTTTTGAAGCTGTAATACATGCTCCACAACCACCGCATGTCATAAGACCAGTAAAGGGAAAATCATGCTTCTGTGGCCGAGGCCGGCCTTTCTTACCCATTAGCACTTGCACCCGATCAAATTCCTCCATAGAGATCATTTGTTCATGATTGCCTTTATAAAGTTGCTTGTTGTAGTAAAAGTTTCCAGTGAAAAATATATTGCTAAACAAAAGATACATATAGCTTATTGATAGAGGTTTTCCACCTAGCTTCTTTCTATTCGGTGTTCGCAAACCTAATTCATCAGTCGCTATCTGTAATATTTTTGGGATTGTATAATTTCCTGTGAGCATTAAGTCCCACATCTTACGAACAATTAGGAAGCGTTCTCTATCGGTAATTATCGTCTCGTTTCCTTTTTCATGAGTTTTTGAATTTAGATATCCAATGGGCGGAATATTAGGGAACCATCCTTTTTCTGCCTTCGATCTCATTCCTCGTTTTACATTTGTAGATAAATCACGAATATACTGACTAGACATTCCACTTTCGACTGACATTATGATGGCGTTGTCTTCCGGAAAATAATTCTTTTCTGGGGTCTTAATACAAAGTAATTTTTTCTTCTCCAAAAAATATTGTACTGCTCCATTGTCTATAGCATTTCTACCGAGCCTATCCATTTTCCACACCAGAAGACCATTAATTTTCCCTTGCTCAACTAATTTCATGAGTTCAGTGAACCCATCTCGCTTGTATGGCTCTTTCGCAGATTTTGCTTCTTGGATTATTTGAACAACCTTGAGATCTTCTCGGTTTGCTAATACTTTTAGATTATTAATTTGATCGTTAATGGATTGGATTTGTCGATCAGACGACTCAGTTGATTTTCTGGCGTATATTGCCCATCTAATATTTTTATCCATATATTTTTTGTCCCAAAAAAGGGGCAATAGTTAAGATCCTGTAATCGCTAAACCACAAGACCACTATTACCCCTTTTCTGGATTGAAAATATGGAATCTTATTGTCTCGTGGTTTAGCTTATTAATTATATCATGTTTTAAAGTTAGAAAGGCAATTCCTCTGGAGGAAGAGGATCTTTCTTTGGAGGATTAATCTCATTATCGATATCTGAATTTACCCCACCCTCTTCACCACTATATTTTTCGCTTCGCTCACTTTCAGTTTCGAGAGGAATAACGACCATTTCCCTCATATCATCTACACTTTTTTCTTGAAAAATAAGGCCGACCCCCTCTAGCTGAGGCAAAATTTGATGTCTAAGTTTCTGTGTACCGAGTGGCGTTTTATATACCTGAAAATATTTCTTGAGGATTTCTTTTCTAGTTATGGATTTTTTCTTGTCAGCGTTATCTGAAAATTCTCCAAAAGTGTCGCTTGGCTCGTTCCAAAGGGTCATAATAACTTTCGTATAAATATCAAACAAGTAAGGAGCTAGCCCATAATCCTGTCCGCAGTATATAACTTGCCAGAGATCAAATGCTTCCTCTATATCCTTCTCTGAAGCCCATATGTAATCACCATCGCGCTTTCTAAACCATATATTAAGCATGGCAAAACCTTTTATTATCGATATTATTTTTTTAATATCCCGTTGCTGTCTTGGTCTTGCACTTTCCACATCTTTTAAGTAAAGCTTTTCTATATATTCAATATTCTCGATTTTTACATCAATAATATTTTCTTGTTTTATTCCAAGAATTCTCTTTTTAAGCAAGTTTCTCCGAGGATCTGAATTTACTTCTTGATTAAATTTTTCACTATCTGAGTTTTTTCGTATGGCTTGTTTTACGCCTTGATATATTTTTTCCCGTTCGATTGACGGACTAAGCATTAAAAATCTAGTGCTTTCTTGTTCATCAACTCTCATTTCAGCACTACAGAAGTAAACGCTCGGGAATCCTATCAATACAATATTCTTTGTTTTATTGCCTCCCTTCTGCGCCTTGTCTGTTATTTTTAATCGCGATTCTTTTTGATCATGTGAGAGAACAGGACGCAGTCTTGAAATTAATGCTTGATCTGGCATATCGGTAAAGATTATTATTTTTCTTGCTAGATCAACTACAATTTCATTTTTTTCTTTATTATATTTACCTTGTTCATGAAAAAAAGCTGTAGGTGAACAATACGCAAGAGTTATTACATCTTCTTGTGGAAAAAGTTCAACAACTGATAATGGTATATGTGATTTTCCAGTAGAGCTAGGTGCGTTAAAGAAAAGATTCATTTGTGCATCCTCTGTGTATGTCGTAAGCATAGATAGAAATGCAACTGATTTATTGCCATCATCTTTTTTTATAGTAGAATCCAGAATCTCACAAACTTCTTTAATACTAATTTCTTTAAATTCAGAAGTGTCCACTTTTTCTGGAAATGGTTTTGCATATTTAGTAAATAAATCTTCTATGGGTAGACCTAGATGAATTATATAATCTCCAAGGTCGCCCTTATTACCAACTTCTTCTGGGAGCGTAATTATATTTATTTTTTCACAGCCAGCGTTAAATAACGCATTGGCCAGTTTATTTGATCCATTCTTGCCGACATCATCATTGTCATAGCAAATAAAATATTCAAGTTCGGGTTTAAAATGTTCAAACCACAACTCGTCAATTGTCATCGCTCCATGAGTATTGGTAATACAAGTTATCCCATGTGATTTCATAAGAAGGGCATCCATCTCACCTTCAGCGATCAAAACCCTGTCTTTGGCCATTATGAGGCTTTCCCAGTCATAGATTTGTGCTTCTATGCCGTTCGGCCAAGTCATTTTTTTATCCCCATATTTAGGGTCTTGGCGTAGCTTAAGGAAGCTGTAATTACCATTCAAATCTTTAATAGGTATAGCTATCCACCAAGTTCCGTATTCGGAAATATACCCAACTTTATATTGGCTTATTCTATCGTCTGTAATACCTCTCTTGTTAAGATAATTAATAATCTCGGGAGTGAGAGCTTTGTGATACTTTTCGACCAATAAAGGTGTAAGTGTTCTTTTATTAACTTTCGGTTTTTCTTCTTTGGGAGTGAAGGGGTCGTTGAAGTGTTTTTTAAGAGTAAGGATATTTCCTTTGGCATCACACTTTTTACAATGATATTGACCAGTTTTTCTACTAAAATATAGATGCGCCTCATTCTCTCGGCTATCCGAATCACAATTGGAAAAAAAACATTTTACAATAATCTCTTCATTAGTAATGCGAATAAACTTTATTGCCTTATCATCTAGATATTTTTCTATGTCGCTCATAAATTTTTGTTGTTAAATTGATAAACTGCTTCTAATAAACACACAAGCGAAGTCAGCTCAACTCGAGCTTGAGCCTTGTCAATTGGTTGACCATACTCTTCGAGATAGATGGCCACATATTTTTCTATTTGCTTCTCGGTAATTGGCATAAATAGAAAATCCACTTTTGGCTTGGCAGGCTACTGAGCAAGCGACCTGCAAACCCAAAAATGGATTTATTAGTGCTCAGTATTTACTGCCAAACAAAACAACCGCACTTCATAATGCGGTTTATGAAAGCAAAAAGCTGCCGTCATATTCCATGTCATCATGAAATAAAACGGCAGCCTCTCGATTTTTCCTGCCCAGTGAGATTCCTAGTCTCTTGTACAACCTTCTGTCTTAGAGAAGGCGCTCCGATTTACCGGAGAGGTGTGCATATATAATAATGCTAAAAAAATTCAAGTCAAATGAGGGGTGTTAATAAGTTTAAGAAAAAAAGTAAGATGTGATAAGATGTTGTTATAACTTAATAAGAAAGACCTAACCCTTATAGCGATATGAGATATGGTCAAAAGACCCATGGAAGACACTGAACCCCTCGTTCAGCAACTCTTCCATGGGCTATACAGGGAAACTTGTATAGGGTCGTAAGACCTAGCTGGCGTGGGGTTCTGTGTTTTTCCGCGCTAGCTTATTATCAGCTAGCTTTTTATTTTTATGGCAATAGATAAACAATGGGAAGAGAATATGCAACAGCTTAAAAAGTCGGCTAGAAGAAAAGAAATTTTAATTAAGTTTGTATTACTACCGACCTTAATTATTGGGGTTATACTTTTTCTCTTTCGCCATCAAATTTTTGACAGAGAATTAACACCAGAGGAGATAAGAGCATCACAAGAAAACTTTGATCAGATGATGTTAAAATCGATTGAATCTTCCGAAAAAGCATCTCTTGAAAAATCGCAGGAAGAGAAAGCTAAAGGTGATTGTATTAAAACCGCCATTTCAAATGGAGAAGTAGCAGAAACTTATCTTCAGAAATGCGCAAATGAATCCTCTGAACGCCAAAGAGAGAAGTATGGGAGCGGAGTTAGTAATTAGATATTTCCTTATTTACCCTACACCCCCTGTCTATATTTTCTTAAGGTTAGGAGGTGTAATGTACTAGGATCTGTCTCTTTTTCGGGGTTCTGTATAAAAGTACTACAATTTTTATGTCAGAGCTTTAATTTTTAGTTTCGGGGGTAGTGGTAGCCTTATACTATAAGGGTTAAATATGACGCAGTTTAGCTCTCACATAAAAAAATAAAATATAAAAAAGAGACCTTATATTCCTTATATTATAAGCCTCATTTGGAAAAATTGTATGAAATTTTAGTCATTTTTATGGGTGATTGCACCTATAATTGTAGTACTTTATAACATTTATGTATTAATTTTAACCAAAAACAAGGTTTTTATATCAAAAATCGATTTTTTATGGTATAAATTCAACTATGCTTGGAAAAACAATAGGTGGATACAAAATCGAAAAATTTCTTGGCCACGGGCAATTTGGCGAGGTTTATGAAGCTTCTAAAAATGGAGAGGGGTTCGCTATTAAGTTTATAAGAAAGGACTTTCTTCAGAAAGATTTGGAGCAAAAAGTTCTAGAGAGAGAAATTTCAGCTCTCAAAAAAGTCAGCTCGCCCTACTCTGTTAAATACTTTGAACACGGAGATCATTCTGAAAACTTCATAAATTATACTTATATCGTTATGGAGCTTGTAAAAGGTGAAACTCTTCGCATAATTTTTCAAAATTCTCCCACTCCTTTTGATGAGAAAAAAGCTATTAGTATAGTATCTGAAATATTAAAGGGTCTAAAGTCAATACACCAAGCTGGTATTATTCATCGTGATTTAAAACCAGAGAATATTAAAATTACACCTGATAGTAAAATAAAAATATTAGATTACGGCCTATCTAAAATTATAGATTATTCCTCGATTACTCAAACTGGGCAACCCATCGGAACTTTTTATTATATGTCTCCAGAACAAGCGAAGGGGGAAAAGCCCCTTCATAATACAAGCGACTTTTATTCTGTGGGAGTAATGTTATATGAAGCCCTTACAAGTCAAATCCTTTTTTATCCATCAAATTCTGCGGAAATTATTTATAAAACAATTAATGTTAAGCCGCCATATCCGAGCTCAATAAATCCAAAAATTTCTAATTCAACAGAAAATATTATCTTAAGGCTTCTTGAGAAAGAGGCATATAAAAGGTATAAAGATGCAGACGAAATTATTACCGAGCTAAATAAAAAGCCAACAAAAAAGAAGATTCTTTCAGACTCCAAAGTTAATTTTTATCCTAGGTTCATCCAAAATGACACAGAAGTTGCCAATAATTATTTAGCCTCGAATAAAATTGATGGTGCTGATTTTCCTATAAACTTACATTCAACTTACAAAAAGCTGGCAAAAATTTTGATTGCAAACGCCGGTTCTATGGATTTTTTTGCTGATCCAAGTACTAATCGTTTAACTTACTCCAGCTTTCGAAAAACTCAAGGACTTAAAGCTCTCTCTTATGCCCCAACTGGATATGATCCACTTGATGTGGAGAGTTTTTCTGATTTAGGGTTTCTTAAAAATTTTGTAGAACAAGTAGTCGAGCTACAAGTCGGTAATGGATGTAGTGTCATAACAGCGCCCTTCTTTTATTTCGATAGTACTAATGATGACTGGTATGGCGTAAATATAAAAATACTTCGAGAATCTATTTCTTATGTTGGTTCAAAATACAAACAATACCCAATCTCTGCTTCTATCTGTACGAATGCAGAATTACTTTGCAGAAAAAAAGAAAGAGAGAAAATTATCAATGATTTTGGTAATTGCACATTCGATTTTTTGCAATTATACATTGATAAAATATGTGAAACTACCGTTGATGCACAAATTTATAATTATATATTAACAGCTTTATCAATAAAAAACTTTAATAAAACAAAATTAATCGGCTGTCGTTTGCCTCCTGTTGCATTAGGTCTATTGACTATCGGTTTTCATGCCATAACTTCCGGCTTAGGGGTTTTAGAAACTTTTGATAAAGGCGTAATTACTAAAGAAGAAGATATGGCAAGAATGCCCACAAGATTTTACTTTCCTGACTTACTCAAAAATATTCCTCTTACTTCTAAGTCAAAAGTTCAGCAAGATATTCTAGCCCAAGAGGATTTTCTTAAAAAGAGTTTACCGGACTTTGAATTTGATCTGAAGTGCGGTTGTCCTGGATGTGGAAGTAATGGATTCTCAGAAAATTTTCAAAAACCTAGGCTACATTTTCTCTATTGCCGTTCAACCGAAATTAAAGAGATGAATAAAATTTCTAACAAAGATAGAAAAGATTATTTCTTCGAAAGGATGAAAAAGGCTTACGCGATACAATTAAAGCTTATTGAAGCTGGTATTAAACTTGATTCTCCTCAATACCTAAAAACTTGGAAAGATATACTTAAGCAGTTTTAGCTCTCATTGTTTGATGTAGAAATAACTCCTTAGCAAACATTGATGAAGTTTCTTTGTACACTTCAAGATAATTTTTTTGAGGTTTTCTTTTAACAATGATATTTCCAGTTTCAGGGTTGAATAAAATTAACCCAATTCCAAATTTATCCAAATAATTTTTATCTATATTTTTTTCATATCTAGATAGTATCGCTAGATAGCATTCGTCAGTAAAGCTCTTATATCTGCGTGCTTGCAATATACCTTGTTTCCAATCTTTGAGCTTTGCTTCCACTGCGACTATCTTTTTTATGGGATTATTTAATTTGTAAGTTTTTGTGTAAACTCCTCGAGAAATTTTTTTTATGTAATTTTTACTTATTAAGTAATTAATAACATTTATATTTGTTATTTTACTAACGCCAGTTATTTGAGAAATGTCCTCAAGGGTAAATTTCGATTTACCAGAAATGGAAAGCAAAATTTTTACTCCTAAATAATTATCAATCGGTTCTCTTTCCATGGTGTTGTCTTTAGAAAAAAAGTTTTTAGCAAACACAAGATCAGCTATGCCGTATCCTGCACTAAATTCTGTAATGGCAATATCAGTATTAAAGAGAGTGGTTAGTTTTTTAGAGAGCTCCTTAACTAACTCATGCTCTGTATTTATCGTCATGATGATATTATAACTAATAATAAAGTTTTAGTTAAGGAATACGGGGATAAGTCAGCAATCAATATCAAAACACCCTTATTTTTCTTAGTGAAAACTTACTATTTCTTTGTTATAATAATTCTATGTCAAATGTCTTTATTTTTCATGGCACAGAAGGCTACCCAGACGAAAACTGGTTTCCTTGGCTTAAAGAAAAATTAGAAGCTAAGGGGCATCAGGTGTTTGTGCCTCAATTCCCAACGCCACCGGTAGTGCCGGCTAAAATGGTGGAATGGTTTGGTGTGCTGGAAAATTATCGGCAATACATCAACGAGGACACTATTATCATTGGACATAGCTTGGGAGGCATATTTGCTCTACGAGTGCTAGAAGGGCTAGGATCGCCCGTTAAGGCTGTATTCCTAGTTGGAACACCTGTTGGTGTAAGACCTATTCTAAACTACGACAGAGATAGCAGTTTTAGTGGCTTTGAATTTAATTGGCCAAAGATTAAATCTAATGCAAAACACTTTGTGGTATATCAATCTGATGACGATCCATATGTCGGTTTGGACAATGGAAAGGAACTCGCCAAGAATCTTGGAGTAGAATTTACTTTTATTCCCAATGCCGGCCATTTCAATAAAAAAGCTGGTTATACAGAGTTTCAAGATTTATTAAATAGGGTTGAAGAAATTTCATGAAAAAAGCACTTATCACTGGTTCAGAAACTTTTGGAAAATACATCACAAACCCTACTAAATGGCTGGCTTTATCTGCCGATGGCAAGGTCATTGCAGGTTATGAAATTCATTCTTTGGTTTTTCCTTCTGTGGTATTAAATCCTGAGGGAGTTGAAAACAAAGGCGAAGCAACTATTAGAAAAGCCCAAGAGATAGGAGCAGATGTGATTATTTCTTTTGGTATGGCTTCGGAGGTAAAAGGGTTTCGCTTAGAGAAGACGGGAGTAAATTGGGTATATAACAAAAAATATCTTTCTGAAAAAGAAAATAATAGACCACTTGAACCTTCGCAACCCGAAAAGGAGAAAATGGAAGCCGATTTATCTCATTGGGATATAGAGAAAATGAAAGAGCTTTTTGTTGATGCAAACTTACCCTTTGAATCCAATATCTCTAATGATGCTGGTCAATATTCTTGTAATAGTTGGATATATAGAACATTACTAGCGATGAATAAGCAGAAGCTGAACATTCCTTATCTGTTTGTTCATTGTGCTTGCACAGAAGAAGCCATAGAACTGGTTTCTGATTTTGATAGAAGTAAGGTTTTAATCAAAAAAGAGGATATGCTGAAGGCATTAGAAATTGTCCTTCAATCTTATAAAAGCTAGAATTTATGAAAATTGTATTTGTATGCAAAGCCAATCACGGAAGAAGTCAGTTAGCGGAAGCACTTTTTAATAATCTTTCCAAGGGCAAACATACGGCTACTTCTGCTGGCACAAAAGTTATCAGAGAAGATGCAAACAAAGAGGGTCAAACAATATCAGACCCAAATATCATTGCGGTAATGAAAGAAATGGGTATTGATGTATCTAAAAATGTCCGAAACCAATTTACGCCAGAAATGCTGAATATCGCGGATAAAGTAATAGTTATGTCTGAGCCTGAGAACACCCCTTCTTTTTTAAGCCAAAGCAACAAAGCAGTATTTTGGGATGTCCCTGATACATATAAATAAACAAAATCTTGAATTTGTAAGAGGCATAAGGGATAAATTTAAAGTTTTAGTAAGCGATTTAATTATGAGCTTGAAATAAAAGATAAAATTATGAAATTCTACCTATCATCCTACGAACTAGGAAACGAAACAGAAAAATTAACGAAGCTCGTTCCGAAAGGAAAAATTGGGTATGTTCCCAATGCGCGCGACTTTACTGGTGCTGATCCTGTGAGACGAGCCAAAAGAAACGAAAACGATATGAACTCGCTTCGCGGACTTGGCTTTGAAGTTGAAATGGTAAATCTACAAGATTACTTTGGAAAGCAGGATGAGTTAAAAAAGAAACTTGAAGAACTTGGTGCAATTTTCATATCGGGCGGTAATGTATTTGTTTTAAGGCAAGCAATGAAGTTAAGCGGACTTGATGAGGTTTTGAAAGAACTTCGGAATGATAAAGATTTTCTTTATGCCGGCTATAGTGCCGCCGGTTGCGTTCTCTATACCAGTTTGAAAGCATATCCAATAGTAGATGATTCAACAGACACACCATACGAGGCATTAAAAGAAACTCTCTGGGATGGATTGGGATTTGTTGATTTCGCTTTTATGCCCCATTTCGATTCTGATCATCCTGAATCCAAAGCTGTTGGTGAAGAGATTGAATTTTGTAAGAAAAATAACATACCTTTTAAAGCAATTAGGGATGGAGAGGTTATTATAATTGAATAATTATGGACAGAATTCTTATCATCGGAATAAACGGCGCGGGAAAATCTACATTCGCCAATAAGTTAGGTAAAAAATTAAGCCGAGAAGTCATACATCTCGATAGTGTTTTTTATAAATCAGGATGGCAAGAGGCTCATTCTACTAGAGAGGAGTGGAAACAGAAAGTAAGAGACTTAGTCGTTAAAGAAAGGTGGATTATTGATGGGCACTACAATAGCACCCTCAATATCAGAATGCCGGTCGCCGACACCATAATTTTCTTTAATTTTAACAAACTTCTTTGTCTTTATAGAATATGCAAAAGAGCTAGTGGCAAAGCTCAGCCGTTTGATAAGCCTCAAGGCAACTTCAATAAATTGTCTTGGAATCTAGTAAAAAAGCTGATTATATTTCCAAAAAAGAAAATACTAAATATGTTGGATCAGTATAAAGAGACAAAAAAGATATTCATAGTAAAAAATGATAAGGAGGCACAAGATCTTATTGCGAAACTATAGTGTATAAGGCCGTAGGGTAAAATTACTTTACTTTGTCCGCCCACATTGATAGATTAGGTATATACGGAGAGACCGGAGACTTCATTAATTCCGTTCTAACACTCTCTAGTACAGCGCACCAGAATAGAACTAGACGGTTTTTTGGAAGCCAAAATGCGGGACGCGCTTCGCGTGGTACTTTCCCAAAGGGAAAGTACCGGAAAACGCTAATACAAATATGGACTCGATTTTACGAAAGCTAAATTTTTTAAAAGGATTTCGCAAAATCTCGGCTTAATGTTTTTGAAATTCGGCGGGGATTTGGATTCCATTGGCGGGAGATTTTGGGAAAGAATGCGGGAAAAAAATTCTACTAAGTAAAATTTTTACACTTGCTCCCTATAAATGTTTAATTAAAAATGCTATCATAAGACTATGAATCTTAGCGGTGATTTCACCTTAATATGATAGAAAAAGTAAAAATTAAAAACTCCAAAGGTCAAAATATTTCAGCAGTAATTCATCGACCTGATATAAAAACAAAAAAACTTGCAATTTTGTGTCCGGGTTTTTTGGATACCAAGAACTACGATCATTTGATTTTATTATCTGAAGAATTATTGAAAAAAGGTTTTACCGTTGTTCGTTTTGATCCGACTGGAACATGGGAGTCCGAGGGTGACATTTCAGAATATTTAACTTCTCAATATCTTAATGATGTCAGAAGTGTTTTAGAATATATGCTTAAAGAGAAAAATTATTCCTATATTCTTTTGGGTGGACATAGTCGAGGTGGACTTATTTCAATACTATATGCATCCCTAGATTCTAGGATTTCTTTTGTTTTAGGAATCATGCCATCTTCGATACGAATTATGATAGGAACAAAAAGAGAAGAATGGGAAAAAGCGGGTTTTAGTATTGCAAAACGAGATATCCCTAAAAAAAATGAGGAAATAGAATTCAAAGTCCCATATTCACATGTTATAGATAGAGACCAATTTAATGTATTTGAGGCAGTAAAAAAAATTACTGTTCCCCTAGTCATGATTGCGGGCGAATTAGATAAAGCATGTTTGCCAGAAGATGTAAAAAAATTATTTGATCAAGCCAACGAACCAAAGAAATTTATTCTAATGAAAAATATAGGTCACGAGTATAGACATAATCTTCTAGAGATAAAAGAAGTTAATAAAGAAATTATTAATTCCTTAGAATTGCCATAATATACATAGTACATTCACTATGGCTTGACATGGGTGGTTCAACTAAACAAAAAGAAAGGGCCGAAGTTGAAGCTTCAGCTCCTTCTCCGGCCCATTGATAGAACCTGACTTACTTCTTACTCCAAACAATCACGTCCCCGACCTTGACGCCCAACTTCTTTGCGCCCAGATCGCGAGCTTGCCCGAGTTCGTAGAGGCCAAAGGAACTTCCTGGAAAAAGAACCCATCGACCGGTTGCTCGCGACATCATCCGAGGGTCGTACACCGCTTCAATGTGAATTCCGTTGATGCTCACATCGAACATGTTTCCCGTTTCTGCCGGCTTCAGATCCCCAACGAACTTCATCATTCCGAAGTTGTCGATGTGGACGATGGTACCTTTTTCCAAATTCATCCTTACGATGCTGTTTGGATCAATGGGATCACCAAGTTCCGATAGTGAAACCCCTCGCGCCGCCGCCGAGGCTAGTTTCGCCGTAGTGTACTTCCCTGCGAAAGATATGAACCCTCCGCTGTTATGCCGAGCAAGGTCGTAGAGCTCAGCACAACCAAAATCACGAGTGAGCCAATCAAAGCTTCCCATGTTCCGGCCGATGAATACGATGTTTCGCCCCTGAGTTCTGCCAATAACATTCATCGGCCTTGTCTTTTCGGCGTTTATCGTAGTCATCAGGACACTGTTCTCGGGGTAGGAATCAGCCATCAATCGAACAGCGAAGTTCGTGTTGATAACCGAAAACTCTGGAGAGATCGGAATGATGGGTGGAACCACTACGTCAGGCATGTTCTCCACTTCTCGTATTAACACCGCGTACAGTTCATGTGCCGCGATATCAACACAATCCGTGATATTCACAAGATACTTCTTCATGCTGTCCTCCTTTCTTTTGTTTTGATGTGCTTCCGGGAACCGCCGGACCGGATGCAAAAAAATTTCTGCCTACTTGGTTATTATTATGCATTTTTTATGTTAAAAGTCATTTAAAATCTCATAATAATTTTTTCTATGAAATACAAAAATTATTTTTTTATGCAGGAAACCCAAAAACAAGCCTACTTTCAGGTGACGATTTTCCACTAAAGAAAAGTCTATGCATTTTGCGGGGCTCATTTTTTGCGAATGCAGTTCTTGCATGTAGAATTCTTGTATTATCAGCGATGAGTACCTGCCTTTCTTTTAGAGTGAACGCCATATAGTTGGTCTTGTTTTCGAGAAATTTTTTAATCTCAAGCATCGCCTCCTGTACTTCCGGTTTTTGAGAAGGTGTGCTTGTTTCATCTGAACGATACCGAATTAATATTCTATCTTTTTCACGTTGAAACACTGGTTGACAGGATTTCCTCCCAGCACGTTCAACACACAAAGCATCTGGTGCAAAAAGTGCATTTGCAATTATTTTATTTTGTGCCATTAAATAATCATATATAGATTTTCCACTTACCAACCTTGTTGTTCCTCCACTTTTTGCTGGAATTTCGCAACGTAATGCTGTTATATGTGGTGGAGTTTCTTCATACGCACCATCAGTGTGAAATGGATGCTCAACATTCGATGTACCTAGATAACCTTGAAAATTATCAGATACTGCAACTTCTGCGATCATATCTTTATCTGCACGATCATGTGTTAAGGTAGTACCAAATATATCTTTAAAACAAAGAAGTTGTTCCCGCGGATCCTCATTGCTTTTAAATTCAACAACCAAAGCCCCGTAATTATTAAACATCTCAATTATTTTTTCTTTAAATTTTTCTACATGGGAAGAAGAGGGAATCCCGAGTTTGATTGATTCAAGATTACTTCGCGAATCTAGGATGGATTTATTTTCTTTTGAATTTACTTTTTCGAAATCATCATTCATATAATTATATTAACATAAGGAATTACTACTTAGCAAAGCTACTATTAGTAGAATTTAATTTCGAGGAGTGAGGTTTGCTTGCCCGCACATGGGTATCTAGGCGCTCGTAGCCCTAGCGGAAATGCCCGAGGCGGATGCCGAGGGTGTATTTTCCTTTAGATTGGACACTCTGTGATATGATGAACGAAGGCACAATATTGAAATTGAGTTTTGCATTTTGTCTGTATTTTCTTTTGCGTCGCTTCTTTTTTGAAGAAACCTGTCCTCACCCCATCGCCCATACCAAATTCAAAAATCTTCCCGCCAAACTAAAATAGAATGAAATGGCGATGGGGCAGACGCTCCGACTTAGGTCAGATGTTTTGAAAATAGGTTTTAACTTGGTACAATAAATACACCAGAATGGAACTCAAAGGTTTCGAACGAACACAGAGGAATTCAACTATCGATCAAAATGGGATTTTTTAGTCTTGACTTATTAAAAGGTATACCCTATACTCTAGAGTATATGGTAAAACAAACATTGCACAAACACGGCGAGCAAAACATAAAGGCTCGTAAAGTTATCAATATGGCAATCGGGAGCCTCAATACAATTCCTAACATGGTCAATGAAAAACGCTATTGTCCCGAGATTATCCAGCAGCTCGACAGTGTGGTTGGATTACTAAAAAGTGCGCGGACAGAACTACTTCGCGGGCATCTTGATTCCTGTCTTTCGGAACAACTCAAGAATGACAAAGAGGGAGCGGTCAAAGAATTATTAAAAATCTATAACATGCAGTAATTTTATGAATACTCCCCAAATATACAAAATAAAAGGAATGCACTGCGCTTCATGCGCAAGCATTATTGAAAGAACTCTTAAAAAGATTGAGGGTGTAGAGAATATATCAGTAAATAATGGTACAGAAAATGCCAAAATCTCTTTTGATGAGAATAAAACAAATCCTGATCAATTTAATAAAAAGCTAGAACCTCTCGGCTACTCACTTGTCGCAAATCACGATATGTATTCTGGTAATATGACCGCAAAAGAAATGAACATGTCGGAAGATGAGCACAAGACGCATCTTGGAATTAATCAATCAAAAAAAGAAAAACTTGCAGAAATATCGGACATGAAGTCAAAAGTCATTTCTGCGATTCCGCTTGCCATAATTAGCTCTGTAATTTTAGGTTGGGACATTTTAGCCGAATACAAAATAGTTTCTGAAATGAGTCTTACGATTAAGGAATTTTTTCACCATCTTCTACCCCTGATGGCGACATACGTTCTATTCGTGGTTGGTAAACCGTATCTTCTTGGTTTTTATCGTTTTCTGCGCTATGGCAAAGCCAATATGGATACTCTTATAGGCATAGGTACACTGGTGGCATATCTGTACAGTTTTGCCGTAACTGCTTTTGAAGAACCACTGAAACAGTTCATAAATGTTGACGCAACTTATTATGATGTGACGATAATCGTTATTACATTTATCGCGCTCGGAAAGTATTTGGAAGCTAAGTCAAAAATAAAAACCGGAGATGCCATTGAAAAATTACTTAATCTACAGGCGAAAACTGCCCTTGTAATTAGAAATAATAAAGAAATAGAAATTCCAGTTAATGACGTAATCCATGACGATCTGGTTATTGTTAAACCGGGAGCGAAAATCCCTGTTGACGGAATAATTACCGAGGGCTCTTCGTTCATTGATGAATCAATGGTTACGGGGGAACCGATGCCGGTTGGTAAAAAAGTTGGTGATAATGTGGTAGCTGCTACAATAAATACCAGTGGGTCATTCACATTCAAAGCGACCAAAGTCGGGTCGGAAACTTTACTTGCTCATATCATAAAAATGGTAGAAGAGGCGCAGGGGAGTAAAGCGCCGATTCAAGCATTAGCTGATAGAATTTCAAGTGTCTTTGTGCCAATTGTGCTTGTGATTTCCTTCCTTACTCTTTTAGCATGGCTTTTTTTCGGCATTAGCACGCTTGGATTTTCGCAAGCACTTTCCTTTGGCCTCGTTTCATTCGTGGGAGTATTAGTAATTGCTTGCCCTTGCGCTTTAGGGCTGGCAACGCCTACGGCGATTATTGTTGGGGTTGGGAAGGGCGCGCGTGAAGGAATTCTTGTCAAGGATGCAGCTACGCTCGAAAAACTGCATAAGGTGGATACGGTGATCGTCGACAAAACTGGAACGATTACTATCGGCAAGCCGACACTAGTAGATATTCAAAATTTTTCCGGTTTTTCGGATGATAAATTTATTTCACTGCTTGCATCGCTTGAAAAAAAGTCCGAGCATCCGATTGCTCACGCAATTGTAAATTACGCGCAAGAAAAAAATATGCCGCTAGAAAATGTTTCAAGTTTTGAAGGAATACAAGGGAAAGGACTTAAAGGAATAATCAATAACGTGGAATATTTTGTTGGGAACGCAAAACTTGTACAAGAACTCAGAATTCCCTTTGATAATTTAAAATTAGAACAGTACACGGCACAGGGAAAAACCCCGGTGATTTTTGCGACGCAGGAGAAAGGACTTAGCTCTATTTTGGGATTTGTAATGGTCGCGGATGAAATAAAAGCAGAATCAAAAAAAGCTGTGAGTGATCTTTATAAACTTGGTATTAAAGTAGTGATGCTAACCGGGGATGATGAGAGAGCAGCGAAGTATATCGGATCACTCGTTGGCATTGATAATGTGGTTGCTCACGTATTACCACAGGATAAACTGGAAAAGATAAAGGAACTTCAATCACAAGGTAAGGTTGTAGCCATGGCGGGTGATGGCGTGAATGATGCTCCGGCGTTAGCACAGGCCGATGTCGGTATCGCAATGGCGACAGGCACTGATGTTGCCATTGAATCTGCTGGAATTACGCTTTTGCATGGCGACATTTCTAAATTAGTAAAAGCAATAAAATTATCAAAAATGACCATGCGGGGGATCAAGCAGAATCTTTTCTGGGCTTTCATATATAATATAATTGGCATTCCGCTTGCGACTGGAATTTTCTATCCAATTTTCGGGTGGTTGCTTTCGCCAGTTTTCGCTGGATTTGCGATGGCGATGTCTAGCGTCTCAGTAGTGTCGAATTCACTGCGGATTAAAAGTAAGAAATTATAAAAGGTCGAGAATTATAAATTAACTAATTATAAAATTATGAAACTATCAAAAATAATGCATGTTGTCAGTGTCGCCGTTGGCCTTATTGGAATTATTGTATTCTTGACTGCAGTTTTAAGTGGAGCTGATAATGTTGTATTTGGGGTCACAAAGGCAGATGCATTGCTTTGTGCTGGAATTCTTATTCTTATTGCAATCTGGGGTCAGATTGGAACGATTCACCACATGATGCTTGAGAAGACAGGAGAGGTCATTTAATAAATAAATTGAAGTCGAAATATTAAAAACAATAATTAAAATAAATTTATGATGAACGGATTATATAATGGTTATGGAGACTGGGGTGTTGGAAATATGATGGGTTGGTTTGGTGGCGGAATTATGATGGTTGCGTTCTGGGTGGCAATTATTTATTTTATTGTTTGGCTCGTTCGTAGCAATAAAACTAACGAAGTAGATAATAAAAGAGCCATTGATATCTTAAAAGAGAGATATGCAAAAGGAGAGATAGATAAAAAAGAGTTTGAAGAAAAGAAAAAAGATCTAAGTAGTTGATTATCATTTAACTAGAAAATATATGGAATTTGATTACACTGTAACAACTCAAAAAGATTTTGACTCCGCGGTATTAGCGGTACAAGACGAAGTAGCTAAGGCTGGTTTTCGAGTCCTTTACATTCATGATGTTCGGGAGACTCTAGACGAAAAAGGATTTACCATCAACCCAATGAAAATTATTGAGTTTTGTAATGCCAAATCCGCCTACGCTGTCTTGCAAGCGGATATTAAAATTGGACTTTGTTTACCATGTAAAATAAATGTATATACTAAAGACGAGCAGACTTTTATTTCTGGCATGCGTCCGATTATTCTGCCACAATTTTTCCCAGAAGCGCAATTAGGCACATTGCCGGAAGAAATTGATAAACTTATAAAAATAGTCATTGATAATTCGAGATAATTTTATTATGAATTACCACATTGCTAACATAAAATTACTCACAGGAATTTCTTTATTACTTGCCTTTGTAAGCATAGGCGTATTTGGTTTACTACAGTTTAACCATTCTAGCCACTCGGCTGAGACACCGATGGTAAATTGTCCTTATGCTCAAAACAGTTTTTCCTTATGTGAAAGTAACTTTGGCCATATTAATAATTGGCGACAATTTTTAAATGTAATTTTCCCAACATTGCTTGTTTTTTCAATACTCTTGTTTGCGGTTCTGTATATTTTTGATCAGAAGTTTTTTAACCAAGAAAAACATTCTTACAGGTGGAAATATTATTTAGATAATAAAAAGTTATATTCCTACCCGCAAGAAATAATTAAATGGCTATCTCTTTTTGAAAATAGCCCCTCTTTTCAATACGCAAGACATAGCTAATTATTTTGTCGTAAAATTTTTAGCTGTGTCTATGAAATCCCCATTAGGGATTTTTTACTATTCTAATTTGATTGCTAAAAATCTTATGAACAAACAAACAATTGTCTCGTTAGTAGTAATTCTTATCGGGGTTACAGCATTAGTGTGGTGGAGTAAGTCGGTAGACAGTAAAAAATTAGGTGCTGAAGGGGAAGGGTTATATCATTTAGCAAAAACAGGAAATAATCTCGAGGCGAACTCTATAAATTTTCTAGTTGCTTCAGAAACATTTTATGATTTCGGCACGATCTCAATGAAAAACGGCAAGGTCAGCAAAATATTCAAGATTACCAATCCAACAAGCCAAGATATTAAAATTCCAAGCTTAGTAACTTCTTGCATGTGCACTACGGCTTATATTCTTGGTGAAGATGGAACTCGAAGCAGACCTTACGGAATGCCGGGTCACGGCGGAGCAGTTCCTAAAGCAAATGCAATAGTTAGAGCCAGCGGATCACTAAATATTGAAGCTGTATATGATCCGAACGCGCACGGGCCGGCCGGAGTCGGCCTCATTGAAAGGTCGGTTCTACTTGAAGATGAGAACAATAACGTCATTGAATTTAAGTTCAGAGTGAATGTAACTCCGTAATAAATATATGAAAAAAATTATCATTACAATTAGTATTGTGCTTATTGCCATAATCAGCATAATTATCCTCAAAAATAATCCGGCAACTTCATCAATCATCTGGAATATGAGCAAACAGGGAACATGGCTTCTACCACTTGTTTTCATATCTGCGCTCTTAGATAGTGTGCATCCTTGTTCGTTCTCAATTCTTCTTATAACCATTGCGTTTCTATTTGGAATGCAATTGAGTAGAGAAAAAATTCTAAAACTAGGGGGAACATACATTGCCGGAATATTTACAGCGTATTTCTTGATTGGTCTCGGAATACTGAAGGTACTACACCTATTCAACACCCCGCACTTTATGGGAAAATTGGGGGCAACACTTCTCATTACCTTTGGTGTGCTCAATCTGCTTGGTCGTTTCTTCCCGACATTTCCAATTAAATTTAAGATTCCAGGAATTGCTCACTCTAGCATGGGAAAATTAATGGATAAAGCTTCATTTCCAGCTGTCTTTGGTCTTGGGTTACTTGTTGGTATTTGTCAGTTCCCCTGTATGGGCGGACCGTATCTTATGGTTATAGGACTCTTGCGTGATCAGATGACTTATATGAGCGGATTTAATTATCTTCTACTCTATAATCTCATTTTAATTATTCCACTAGTGGCTGTATTATTCATATCTGCGGACAAAATTTTGGTTGATAAAATGCAAATATGGAAGCGTGACAATATAAGAGGACTAAAACTCTGGACTGGCATTGCAATGATTATTATTGGTATCTTAATCTTCTTTATCTAATCCTTAAACTTAGGATTATGTTGAGTCGTATCGAAACATATTATGATTAATGCAATATTATCAATTCTTATTTTTACGGGTGTTGTCTGGGGTCTTAATAAAAAACTGCCTATACAAATCTGTTCTATCTGTGCTGGGGTAACACTCACCTGGCTATGGATGCTTGGAGGAATGTGGCTTGGAGTTCTCTCCGTTTCTCGTTATGAGTTTCTAGCTGCAATTTTGATGGGGGCATCGATTGGAGGCATCGTGACGGAAATCAAAAAAATGTTCTTGAAATTGCGAGCGAGAAGCGCGGGCAAAAGCAAAGAAGTCGACACATTAGAAGATAAATTAAAAAATTGCTGCTAAAATGAAAAATAAACTAAAAGAAATATTCTATGCTGGCTTGATTATTCTGGTTGCGCTCACCCTGGGCTTGGCCCCAGTCACGCAAAAAGAAATATTTTCCCTAAAATGGAAAAATCTAGGGCTTCAACTGGTGGAAGCTGGAGTGATTGACCAAGAAAAGTTTGAAAATCTGTATACCGCTCGTGGCGGGCTATCAGAATCTGATAAGGAAATGCTTTATGGTAGAAATAATAGGGATTTTAAAATTACTCCAGAGAATTCTGGCATGGCGCTCCATATGCTTTGGGCCTTCGGACTGGCGAATAAGAATCCTATTCTGGAAGATGGGCCGATGATGGATCCGCGCTATGGCGGGGCGGAGAATTTCGCCTCTACTGGTGGTTGGACGTTGGCAAAAGGGAGTACTATGGATCATTACAGTATGCATTCATTCGTAACTCTTACAGATGACGAGCAGGCGTTGGTGGAAAAAGTTTCTAAGGGAATTTTTAGGCCATGTTGTAAAAATTCCACTTTTTTTCCAGACTGCAATCACGGCATGGCGATGCTCGGACTCTTGGAGCTCATGGCCTCACAAGGCGCAACTGAAGATGAAATGAATCAAAAAGCACAAGAGGTAAATTCACTTTGGTTCCCGCAAGTCGAAAAAAAATCTGCAGGTTGTGCAGCATAACTTTTCATGTTAAATTGTATTCATAATGTTAAAAAATTACACATTTCATGTAAAAGGAACTCACTGTGCCTCCTGCAAGATTTTGATTGAGGATGTTTTAAAAGATCAGGATTTTATCAAAAGTGTTCATGTGGATTTACAAAAAGAAACTATAGAAATTAAAACTAACAGCGACCAAAATGCCGAAGAACTTGCTAATATCTTGACTGATAAAGTAAAACTAAATGGTTATACGCTATCAGTAGAGAAAAAAACTCAAGAAAAAGAAAATGATGATGTAATTTGGAAAGCCATACCTATTGGGCTTGTATTCTTAATATTATTTTTTATTCTACAAAAATCCGGAATTCTTAATTTTGGAATTGATGGCCAAACAACACCCACCACCAGTTTTATTATCGGACTTATTGCTTCAGTTTCAAGTTGCTTGGCTATAGTTGGTGGGTTAGTTTTATCACTTTCTGCAAAAATTTCCCAAGATAATGTAAGTGATACTAAAACTTTCCTACTCTTTCACCTAAGCAGACTCGCCAGTTTTGCATTATTGGGCGGAGTTCTTGGATTAATTGGCAATGCTATAGGTATAAACTTTACATTTACAGCAATACTGGGAATTTTAGCGTCTATTGTTATGTTACTTCTCGGTCTCAATTTAGTCGGAGTATTTGCAAAAAATAAAGTTGCACTTCCCTCTGGAATCTTTAACTTCTTTAGAAAAATTGAACACAAAACCCTCACTCCTCTCATTGTAGGATTTGGAACGTTTTTCTTACCTTGTGGATTTACCCAAGCAATGCAGGTAGTGGCTCTCTCAAGTGGGTCCTTTATGTCAGGATTTCTCATTATGTTTGCATTTGTTCTGGGAACCTTGCCGATGCTTTTATTGTTATCATTTGGATCAGCATCTTTCGCACACGGCAAACATGCGCCATTATTTTTTAAATCTGCCGGAGTTGTGGTAATTGGTCTTGGTTTATTTGCACTCTTAGCTGGACTTGCAGGTTTGGGTATCATTAATCCATTATTCAATATATAATCTTCATATGAATAAAACGGTTTCAATTATTATAATATTGGCTTTAGTAGTAGTTCTTGGAATTATTTTCTTCGGAGGGGGTTCAGATTCTGTCTCAGCGCAAAATGTAGAAATCAGAGACGGGATACAATACGTCACTGTCGATGCTAGAGGAGGATATTTCCCCCAAACTTCAAACGCAAAAGCTGGCATACCAACAAAATTAATAATGAAAACCAGCGGAACCTTCGATTGTTCCTCTGCCCTCGTAATAAAATCTTTAAATTATCAAAACATTCTTCCGCAAAATGCGGAAACTGAAATCGATCTCGGGGTGCCTAAGGCGGGGGAACCACTTCAAGGAGTTTGTGGTATGGGAATGTATAATTTTCAAGTGCGGTTTAATTAAAATTTGGCATTTCTTAAAAAATATGTTATTATAAAATAGATTCCAAAAGGCCTTAGGGCTTTTTTGTTTAGAAAAAAATGGAAATTAGAAATATCGCTATTATTGCACACGTTGACCACGGCAAGACCACACTTACAGATGCTCTAATGAAGCAGAACGGTGGGTCCACAGATGAGGGACTGTCCATGGATTCAAATGCTCTAGAAAAAGAGCGAGGTATTACTATTTACTCAAAAAATACTTCTATCTATTTTAAAGACACAAAAATAAATATCGTAGATACTCCCGGTCATGCGGACTTTGGTTCTGAAGTAGAACGTGTTTTACGCGCAGTTGATTCTGTGCTTTTGCTTGTGGATGCAGTTGAAGGGCCTATGCCACAGACTAGATTTGTCTTAAAAAAGTCTTTGGAATTAGGACTTCAACCAATAGTGGTTATAAACAAAATAGATAAACCAGCTGCTGATCCACATAGGGTACATAATGAAATTTTAGAATTATTTTTTGAATTGGGAGCTAACGAAGCTCAAGCAAATTTTGAAACAGTTTATACAATTGGACGTGAAGGCAAAGCTTATAAGAATTTAGGCGATGATTCTAGGGATCTGTCTCCTCTTTTGGATGTAATTTTAGAAAAAGTTATACCAGCATCTGGCAGAGAAAATGAAAAAATGTCCGCTCAAGTTTTTAACTTGGGTTATGATAATTTTTTAGGTAGGATGGCTGTTGCGCGAATTTATTCAGGATCTATTTTGTCCGGAAGTAATATTTTTATAAAAGGAGAAAAGAGCGTGAGAAAAGGAAAAATAACAAAACTTTTTACTTTTGAAGGAATAATTAGAAAAGAAGTCACAACTGCCTCCTCGGGAGATATTGTGCTTTTAGCTGGAATTCCAGACATATATATAGGTGAGACATTATGTGAAAACGAAAATGCCGAACCGTTGCCTCATATTGCTATTGATGAACCCACTTTGTCTCTCAACTTTTTAGTAAATGACTCTCCATTTGCGGGTCGTGAAGGGAAATTTGTAACCTCTAGACAGATTAAAGAAAGATTAGAAAAGGAACTTGAAATCAATGTTGGATTAAAGGTTGACTTTTCCCCAGATCAAGAAGAACAAAAAATAGGCCCAAGTTTTTTTAAAGTGTATGGAAGGGGGGAACTTCACGTAGCTATACTTTTAGAAAACATGCGTCGCGAAGGATTTGAAGTACAAGTTTCAGAGCCAGAAGTTATTATTAAAGATAACAATGGAATTAAAACAGAACCATACGAAGAATTGGTGATAGATGTTCCGATGGAGTCAAGCGGGACGGTTATAGAAAAAATAGGAAAACGACGCGGCATAATGAAAGACATGATGGAGAAACGTGGCATAACGAGAATTATTTTTGACATATCGACACGTGGACTGTTGGGGTATCGTGGAGAATTTATTATAGATACCAAAGGAGAGGGAATAATGTCTTCGAGGGTTATGGGTTTTAGGGAATACGCGGGAGAAATAAAAAAGAGAGAATATGGTTCTATGGTTTCTATGATCTCTGGCAAAGCAGTCACTTTTTCTCTTGCAAATTTACAAGAACGTGGTATATTGTACATTGAGCATGGAGTTGAAGTTTATGAAGGAATGGTCATCGGGAACGTTTTGAAAGGGGATGACATGTCAGTGAATCCAACAAAAGGAAAACAACTTACGAACATGCGAGCATCTGGTACCGATGAAGCTATAACTTTAAATCCAGTTTTTACTTTAAACATTGAACGAGCCCTGGAAGTTATGAACGATGATGAGTATTTGGAAATTACCCCAAAATCCGTCAGACTTCGCAAGAAATACCTAACCGAGATTGATAGAGCAAAAAATAAGAGAAAATAATATGTCAACAATATCTTTTAAACCAAAAAAAATTACCCAAAGAATAATATCACAGCTTCAAGATCGTGCATCTGACGTTATCATGAATCGTTTTGGGTTGATTCTTGATGGAAAAAGAAAAACTTTGGAAGAAATTGGCAAGAAGTATAATATTACAAGAGAGCGTGTTCGTCAAATTGAGGACACGGCTTTAGCTTCCATTAAAAAATCTAATTCTTATAAGATGGAACAGATTGTTTTTGATGAATTAAAACAATTAATAAAAAAATTAGGATCAATCATTGCCGAACATGAGCTGTTGTCCTATGTTTCAAAGGACAAAATAACTCAAAATCATATTCATTTTTTTCTAACATTAGGGGACGCTTTTAAGAAACATCGTGGAGATGATCATTTTCACACTCGCTGGAGTGTAGACAATGAGATGGCCGAAAAAGTGCATGACTCCCTAAGGAAGCTCTATGCAAGCTTAAGTAATGAAGATCTCGTGCCAGAAACAGAAATGATTAAAAAGTTTTTTGATCAGATGAAAGATATCAGTGAACAATACAGAAATGCGGAGATAGCCAAGAGATGGCTTTCAATGTCTAAAGCCGTGGCTAAAAATCCGCTTGGTGAATGGGGCAGGGCATCGTCCCCGAATGTTCGTACTCGTGGAGTTAAAGATTACGCATTTTTGATTATGAGACGTCACGGCTCGCCAATGCATTTCAAAGAAGTTGCAGATTCTATTTCTAAAACTTTTAATAAGAAAATTCATTATGCTACTTGTCACAATGAGCTTATTAAAGATTCTAGGTTTGTTCTCGTTGGTAGGGGGATGTATGCTCTTGCTGAATGGGGTTACAAAAAGGGTATTGCTCGTGAAGTCATTCGAGATATTTTAAAAAGAGATGGACCACTTTCCAGAGAAGATGTAATTAAAAAAGTTGACAAAGAAAGGTATTTCAAAAATAATACTATCCTAGTGAATCTGGTGAATCAAAAATATTTCAAAAAAAACAAAAGTGGACTATATACCGTAGTGTAAGTTAAAAATACCAAAGAGACACTTTGACACACAAGATGTCAAAGTGTCTCTTTGGTATGACATGCTACTGGCTTTATTTTTTTACTTTTTTGTATTAAAATATGGAATATGGATGCATTTTTTGATTCTATTGAGGAAGTAATAACAAAACATTGGTTTACCATTGTCGTCCTAATACTTGCTTATTTTGCTTGGAAATTTAATCTGACCAAAGAAGTTTTGTCTTGGGCTGGGCTCATAGTGCTTGGCCGGATTGCTTGGATTTGGTGGATTCATTACATACAACAGGATTTTATTTCAGGGATAGATTTTGTCTTGCTGGAAATCATACCTCCGCGTGATGTTTTACGCAGCCCAAAAGCAATGGAACTTTTCATAACCAATGCCCTCTATCACTGGAGTTTTAAAGGGGGTAAAGAGGAATATTGGCAAGGAGCGGTTTGGTTTTGGTTTTCTTTGGAGATTGTTTCTCTTGAAGGGCAAGTTCATTTTTATATCCGTACACCAACGCGCGTGAGAGGTCTTATCGAAACTCAAATATATGCTCAATATCCCCAATCACAAGTCAAAGCTGTGGAGGATTACACTTTAGCAGTTGATGAAATATCTCCCAAAAGCGCTTGGAACGGCTGGGGATGTGAATTTAAATTATTAAAGCCCGAAGCTTATCCGATCAAAACTTATATTGATTATGCGTTAGATAAAGATCCAAAAGAAGAATACAAAGTTGATCCGATTTCTCCCGTCATAGAACTTTTTGGTTCCTTGCAAAAAGGAGAACAAGCGTGGGTGCAAATTATTATCACACCATCAAAAAAAGAATATCATACCAAGGGTACTTGGTTTGATAAACATGATTGGGTTCAGGAAGCCAAAAATGAATTAATGAAGTTATTGCTGCCTTATACTTCTCAAAGAGAAGACCCAGGTCCTGGCCTTGTTAAGTTGGCTCGAATTGAAGTCCGTACCCCAAGTATTTTAGATAGAGCCACCAAAGCAATGAGCGCGAAAACTTCTAAAATCGGTTTTGATACTGGCATTAGATTGATGTATGTGGCAAAAAAAGAATCCTTTGACATGAATAGCAGAAGAAATATCCGTCTTATTTTTCGTCAGTACGCGGCTCCTGATGTAAACGGTTTGGTGCGTTGCAATTCGGCCCAAGGAGATTTTTACAGTGGAGTACTCACAGCTTCCCCTAAACTTATCATGGTGTTAGCCAATAGAATGCTTCATGAATATCGTGAACGGGCATTTTTCCATCTTCCTCTTCGGCACCATATTTTTTCCCAAAATCATTGGGATTGGCCTTTTCCTGGGTTTTTTACGGTTGCCGGTTTGATTAAGGCATATGCTCATCACCATACCTATGTTTTAAATACAGAAGAGCTTGCGACTATATGGCATTTCCCAGGCCAGATATTAAAGGTCCCTACTCTGGAACGCATAGAATCCAAAGAAGCTTCTCCGCCTACGAACTTGCCGATTTAATTTACTTTATGGGTGATTTTTCTACAAACGATCAACTTGGACATCCGATATCCAAGTTAGGTACAATAAAGAAAATTGTTTTTTATGCACTTTACTTAGTCACATTTCTATTTTTTGTTTTCTTTTTCTTTTTAAGTGCGCCTGCAGATTTTATACCCAGAACTGTAATTAGAATAGAACAAGGAACAAGTTTGCGTGGTGTGTCTCTACAACTCAAGCGTGAATACATAATTCGTTCCAGCCTAGCTTTTGAAGCCTTCGTGATTATTTATGGTGGAGAAAAGCACATAATGTCAGCTGACTATCTATTTGAAAATAAATTGCCGGTTTTTGAAATTGCGCGACGGATATCAAAAGGCGAGCACCATATGCCACTTATTACGGTTACGATTCCAGAAGGGTTTGATACAACTCAAATTGGGGAGATTTTTACTTCTAAATTAGTAAATTTTGACAAGACCAAATTTCTATCTAAGGCGAAGAAACTAGAGGGTTATCTTTTCCCAGATACTTATTTTTTCTTTACTACCAACAATGAGGAGAATGTAATTAAATCTATGAGTGAAAATTTTAATAAGAAAATAAAATCACTTATGCCTGAAATTACCAAGCTAGACAAAACAGAAAAAGAAATTATTATAATGGCTTCAATTATTGAAAGAGAAGCAAAAGGGGACGCCGATCGAGGATTTATTTCTGGAATTTTATGGAAAAGACTTGTACTCGGCATGGCTCTTCAAGTAGATGCTGCGCCAGAGACTTATGAAACAAGAGGTTTACCGAAGAGTCCGATTGGGAATCCTGGCCTAGAAGCCTTGCAAGCCGCTATCAATCCTGAAAAGTCGTCTTATCTTTATTATTTGCACGATAAAAGTGGTAATATTCATTATGCAAAAAATTTTGTCGAGCATCAAGTAAATATAAAAAAATATTTAAAAAATTAACGAGTAGAACAAGTATAATTTTTTAACCCTGTTAAATAACTTTTGCAAAGCAAAAGTTGCCCGAAGGGCATTTAACAGGGTGATGATTTTAATAATTGCTTCTCTCATTTAAAATCAATCATGAGAAAACACAATTTTGCTTTTATAGATATTGAAACCACTGGTCTTAATTTGATCGAACACGAGATTATTGAAATTGGCTGTGTTGTAACGACACCTACACTAGAGGTAGTCGAAGAATTTGATCTAAAAATAAAACCCGAACACATAGAAAATGCCGACAGAGTAGCTCTAAAAATAAATCACTATAATGCCCTTGATTGGGAAGATTCTTATAGCTTAAAAGATGGCATGAAAATTTTTGCACAAAAAGTAAAAGACTGTATTATGGTCGGACAAAACGTAGCTTTCGATTCTGGATTTATAGAATATGCTTTCGCCAAAACAGGGATTATGAATAGTATGCATTATCATAAATTGGACACTATTTCTATTGCTTTTGCTAAGCTTGCAAGAGAGCCAGATATAGAACATTTTTCTTTACGTGAGTTGTGCATTCGTTTTGGTATAAAAAATGAAGATGCTCACACTGGACTCGGAGATGCCCGCGCGACCTACGAGCTTTACAAAAAACTGATGGGTCTATAAAATCAAAGAAATACTTTTTATCAGGTCCTCGGAACTCTCCGTCCCTCCCCCAGCCAGACCATTCTAAAAAGTATTTCTTTGATTTTATGAGTAAAAAAACTTATAAACATAATTTTTTAAGGGGTTTTGAGCTCGACGGAGCAAAAACTTCAGAATTTTTTAAGCTTCAAAAAATCCGTACCGGCAAAAAGTTATGTTTATAAGTTTGCTTAAATTATTATTTATGTATAAAAAAACAGTATTTGTGGGTCTTTCTGGTGGCGTGGATAGTGCTGTGTCTGCGGCTTTATTAAAAAAAACTGGTTATGAAGTCGTGGGTGTTTTTATTAAAACTTGGCACCCAGATTTTTTAGAATGCAATGAAGAGGAAGAACGACGCGATGCTATGCGTGTGGCAGCGCATTTAGATATTCCATTTTTAACATTTCCATTTGAAGATGTATACAAAAAAGAAGTTGCGGATTATATGATTAAGGAATATAAAATAGGACGAACGCCAAATCCCGATGTAATGTGTAATAAGGAAGTGAAATTCGGCGCATTTCTAAAGAAGGCTATATCTATGGGGGCTGATTATGTAGCGACGGGGCATTATGCGCAAAATCAAAATTTAAAAGACTTCAGCACCTTCGTCCCGATAGGTAAAGAAAAGGGGACCTACGACGCTTTAAATCTTTCAAATTTTTATTTACAAAAAGGCAAAGATCCTTCAAAAGACCAAAGCTATTTTCTCTGGACACTTAGACAAGGACAATTAAAAAAGATTTTATTTCCAGTTGGGCATCTGAAAAAGACGGAAGTTAGAAAATTAGCCAAGGAATTCAATCTACCAGTTGCCGAGAAAAAAGATAGCCAAGGGATATGTTTTTTAGGCGCGGTAGATTTAAAAGAATTTTTAAAGCATTACATAAAGGAGAAAAAAGGTAAGGTAATACTTGTCCCGAGCGAAAGCGAGGGAGGTACAAAAGCTAATGTCATCGGATATCATTCTGGTACTGTTTTCCATACACTCGGTGAACGCCATGGTTTCACTATTACTAAAAAGAGTCCAAACGATGGGCCGTACTATATAGTTGACAAAGATGTTAAAAAAAATATTTTAATAGTTTCCCACAATCCTAATAAAAACTATTCTACAATTCTAACGAATTATAGAATAGAAAATACAAATTGGATTTCTAAAACCCCAGAACCCGATAAATATTACACAACACAAATTCGTTATCACGGAGAATTTTTACCATGCAGAATAAAAATTACAAGTAAAACAAAAGCCAAAGTAATTTTCAAAAAACCTGTTTTGGTCGCTTCCGGCCAGTCTTGTGTTATCTATGATAAAGATATTTGTCTAGGCGGGGGAGTGGTAAAATAAATATTTTTGTTGTACAATCTTGGAATGCAATCCAACGAGATTAGGTTAAGATTTTTAAAATTTTTCGAGAAAAGAGGACATAAAATAATTCCTTCTGCTTCACTTGTGCCATTAAATGATCCCACAACTCTTTTTACTGGATCTGGAATGCAACCAATGGTTCCTTATCTTCTGGGTCAACCTCATCCACTTGGTAATCGCATTACTGATTCACAAAAATGTTTTCGCGCAGTAGACATAGATGAAGTAGGAGATAATCGTCATACCACTTTTTTTGAGATGCTAGGAAATTGGTCACTTGGAGATTATTTTAAGACTGAACAGATAGAATGGATGTTTGAATTCTTAGTAGAAGAAATTGGGATTGACCCAAAAAAACTTTATATTACAGCTTTTATCGGTGATGAAAAAAATAATATTCCCAAAGACACAGAAGCAGGAGAAATTTGGAAAAAACTTTTTACAAAAAAGAGAATTAGTGCAAAAGAAGTAGAAATAGGCAGTGAGGAAAATGGATATAAAGTAGGTATGCAAGGTGGGCGGATTTTTTTTTATGATGTAAAGAAAAATTGGTGGAGTCGTGCTGGTGTGCCGGATAATATGCCTGCTGGTGAACCTGGGGGTCCAGATTCGGAAATGTTCTATGAATTTACTGAAGTAGAACATGATACAAAATTTGGGGAATACTGTCATCCGAATTGTGATTGTGGTAGATTCCTTGAAATTGGCAACAATGTTTTCATGGAGTATAAAAAAAATGAAGATGGCACATTTTCAAAACTTCCGCAGAAAAATATTGACTTTGGCGGGGGGTTAGAACGTCTGACCATGGCGGTGAATAATTGTCCAGATATTTTTGAGGTAAATAACAAACCCATCTTGGATTATCTTGAAAAAACATCAGGTAAAAATTACGTTAACAACAATGAATATACAAAATCTTTTCGTGTAATTACAGATCATATCAAAGCTTCTATTTTTTTGATTGTTGATGGAGTTCATCCATCAAATACTGGTCGCGGATATATCTTACGCCGTCTGATTCGCAGAGTTCTTACTAAGGGTTTTATGATGGAGCTTCCTGATCATTTTTGGATTGAATTAGTAGAGATATTTTTAAAAATTTATAAAGAAATTTATCCAGAGATAGAAGAAAAACACAGTCATATTATTTCTATTGTTAAAGAAGAAGAGAAACTTTTTGAAAAACCACTGAATGGAATTGAAATATATAGTCTCGACCTAGAAGCTGCTAAACTTGGTGCTATCAAAAAAAGTGGAATTATATCTATATTAAAAGATAAAAATACAGCTTCGGGTTTATATATATATAAATTATTTGAAACTTTTGGAAACCCGATTGATCTTAGTATTGATGTTGCAAAAAAGTTAGGTTTTCAGGTGGATGAGGATGAAATTAAAAAAGCTATTGAGGAACATCAAGAACTTTCTCGCACCGCATCCGTCGGAATGTTTAAAGGAGGTCTAGCAAATCACAATGAAAAAACAATTAAACTTCACACCGCGCATCATTTGTTGTTGGCAGGGCTTCAAGCGGTTGTTGGAAAGGATGTAAAACAAAGGGGGAGTAATATTACCGAAGAGCGTTTGCGTATAGATTTCCTTTGTGACCACAAACTGACCGATGAGGAAAAGAAAAAAGTAGAAGATTGGGTTAATGACAAAATCCAAAAAGGTTTAAGTGTTACACGTAGAGAATTGCCACTACATCTTGCTGAAAAGATAGGAGCCGAAATGGAATTTGGAGCAAAATATCCTGACATGGTGTCGGTTTATTTTATTGGTCCTGTTGGTTCTCAGTATGATGCTATAAGTAAAGAATTGTGTGGAGGTCCACATGTCTCGAATACTAGCGAATTAGCTAGTATTCGAGACCCCGAAGGTAACCCGAAGGGTAATTTTAAAATTCAAAAAGAAGAAGCCGTGGCAAAAGGTATACGCAGAATTAAAGCTATATTACTATAAATTTGTTAAGAATTTATTAAGAAACGAAAAAGGGGCCGCGATGGTTTCGTTGCCCCTCTAGATGATGTTCTCGTCCCTCTCTTCTCCGAACTGCTTGGGCAGAATATCGAAGAGCAGAAAAAGAGCGAGCCACTGGATGAACAAGTCCCATGACTTGTTACTTCTGTTTAAGGCAGTGACTCGACCGCTGAACAGCTCACCGGGTCGCCAGTGGGACACGAGGCTCGAGAGTCCTTCGTTCCCTTGGCGACTTCTTATCTTTGCGACTATCGGCACCCCTACACTTCTCATGAAGGGAAACCAATTGGTTTTTGCGAACTCCCAGTCGTTGCTGACGACGATGCCAGCATCGGCTGAAGCCGCAAGGATTCTAGTGATGTCGGTGATGCGACCTGGTAGATCGCTTACCACGATGTTGTACTTACCTCGGGAACGCAGGAACCCCTTTAGGGATTGTCGTGCGAGTCCCATGTTCCACGGTTGCTTCTGGCTAAGAAGTTTTTCTTGGTCAGTCGCAGCCCAACCTTCTTGAATCGCACGAGTGGTTGGCGTTCCCATGTCGAAAGTTTGCAGACCAACTTTTACATCGAGGTCTGCAAAACTAGCCCGTGTTTGTAGTGACCGAAGGCAATTGTCCATTTCGGCTACCAAGGACACGGCTAGTGTGCTCTTGCCACTGCCACTCGGCCCGCCGATGGCGATGCCGAGATGTTTACCCCGAAGCGCAAAAATTTTTCCTTCCTCAAGAGTAACCCCAAAGGAGCCAGTAATGTCATCTTCTGTTCGATGACCACTGTTCTTCTCTTGGAACACGGGGAAAGACAAGAACCGCTTGTCTGGGGGGATAACGATGGCTTGCCTAGATTGCGTCGCAAGCGACCCGAGTGTCTTCACAAGAACCTCAAGACCTCCCGCGGATTTCCATGGGTCACTTTTTGTCTCCACACAGTCTACAACCAAGCAAAAGACTTCAGAAAGCGCAAGTCGACTGTTTTCCGTGTTTAATTTTCTCAGCACGGATTCAAGTCGGGAGTGAACTATCTGGTCCCCAAACGATGCAAATGTCAGCATTCGCTTGAGGATGGTATCTGATCCTATGAGTCCAAGGACCCCCGGATACAGATTGCCCCTTAGGTCGGCGATTCTTCCCTCACAACCGAACAGCTCGGCATGGGGACCCGCCACGCGCGTAAAACGTGCGTGAGTTTTTTCTTCATTGATATAGCCAAGAAATCGTAAGATTCCATAGCCAAACAATGCCGCTGGAGTCAGCGGAGCAGGCAGTACAACAACTGCTGCTACAATCTTGTTATTATTTTCCATGGCAAGGAACCTCTAGTTAGCATTTAGAACTTTAAGTAGTAGTTTGTCAAGTTGAGCATTAATTCACTAACTTAGATTTTTTAAGTTGTGTTTTAACTAATACACCCAGTTTTTTATCCTTCCTTTTGTGATATAATCAATGCATGAAGATTTTATGAGGATTTTTTCAGATGATAAAAAAAAAGAAGAATTAATGCTGGTTTTTGATATTGGGTCTTCTTCGGTGGGAGGGGCGCTTTTTCTTATGCAAAATTCCAGAGTTCCGAAAATAATTTTTTCTATTCGTGAATCAATAACTCTACAGAAAGATCTCAATGCTGATCAATTTCTATCTTTCACCATAAAATCATTGGATATTATTGTTAACAAAATTTACATGGCCAAGCTGGGCGCACCCAAACGGATATTTTGTGTTCTTTCATCACCTTGGCATGTTTCTCAAGCTAGAGTTATTAAACTTGCAAAAAATACACCTTTTGTGTTTACCTCTAAACTGGCGGATAGTCTGATTCAAAAAGAAATATCTCTTTTTGAAGAAGAACATTTAACAAAATATGCCAATACTGGAAGCTCATTTCGATCGATTGAATTTAAAAATATCAAGACGATGCTGAACGGTTATGAGACATCGCAACCCTTAAATCAAAAAGTCAAAGAGATTGAAATGACTGTTTTTATTTCAATTTCTGAAGAGCTGGTTCTAAAAAAAATAGAAGAAACTATAGGACAGTATTTCCATTTTAAAGAGATAAAATTTTCTTCTTTCGTAATCGCATCTTTTACAATAGTTCGTGATATATATATAAATCAAGAAAACTTTCTCTTAATTGAGATTGGTGGAGAAGTTACTGATATTTCCATGATAAAGAAAAATACATTGCGTGAGTCAAGTTCTTTTCCATTAGGTCGGAATTTTATTATACGTGGAGTTTCATCCATTCTTCGCTCTTCACTAGATGAAGCTAAATCTTTTATTTCTCTTTTTCAAAATGGACATACTGCGCTGGACATGTCAAAAAAACTTAGTCCTATTATAGATAAATTAAAAATGGAATGGTTGCAAAAGTTCCAAGAATCTTTAGCAAATCTTTCCAACGATATTTCTATTCCAGAAACTATTTACATGGTTGTAGATAAAGACTTGGCAGGTTTTTTTTGTGAGACAATTGAAAATGAACAATTTAATCAATATACTTTAACTGAATCAAAATTCAAAGTTGTTTTTTTAAGTGTGGAGGTTTTTCATGGCATGGCGACATTTGAGGAGAATATAGTTCGCGACTCGGGTCTCATTATTGACTCCATTTATATTAATCGTTTTTTAAAATAACCTCATTTTGTCTCGCTTTGCGAGTCAGGTAAAATTATGTCCAAAAATTTACTGCAAGATATGATAAAAATAAAGCACACAAGAAATGGAATTCGCCCTGATGTGGCGAGACAATTTAGAAATACAACAAGTAAACAATCTGAAGCAGGAGAAATAAAAAATAAAGTTAAGAATTCTCGATACAAACTTTGGCTTGTAGCCATTGTATCTATTGTGGTTTTTATTTTCGCTCTCTCGTATCTCTTTTCAAGAGTGGTAGTTACAGTAAATCCGAAAGTAGAAGACGTGGTTCTGAATGAAAACATGTCTGCCAGTAAAGACGGAGCTACAGAACTTTTACCTTTTGATCTAATGGTCATTTCTGGAGAAGAAAATACAACAGTACAAACTACTGAGAAAAAAGATGTATTGCAAAAAGCTCAGGGTATTGTTATTCTGTACAACGCTTTTAATTCTTTTCCGCAAACATTAAACATAGAAACAAAGTTAGAGGGTTCAAATGGTAAAATTTACAAAACGCAGGCAAAAACAGTCGTGCCTGGTATAGCCAAGGATGGCAAACCTGGATCAGTTGAGGTGAAAGTTTATGGTAGTGTTGCAGGTGCAGATTACAACAGTGCACCCCTTGATTTTAAAATTTCAGGCTTTAAGGGAACTCCAAAATATTCTCTATTTTATGGTAGAAGCAAGGGAGCAATTACTGGCGGACTTAAGGGAAAATTTCCTTTTATCTCTGATAGTCAAAAAACAAGCGTAATTAGTGAACTTAGTAGCACTCTTCAAGGAAAACTATTTAAAAAAGCAAAAGACCAGATTCCTGATGGATTTATTTTGTTTAAAGATGCGATTTTTCTATATACAGACGATAATGCCATTGATCTCTCTTCGTCTTATGACAACACGCTACCCGTAAAATTAAAAGGCGCACTGTACGGTCTTTTATTTAATGTTGATAAGTTAACAAAAAAAATTGCAAAAGACAAGGTTAAAAAATATGATGGGAGTGAAGTTTACATACCACATATTGAAGATTTAACTTTTTCTTTATCTAATAGCGAAAATATTTCATTTGCGGATGTTAAAAATATAAATTTTAATTTATCGGGTAATGTTAAAATTGTTTGGAAGCTAGACACGAATAAACTCATTTCTGACCTGTTGGGTAAATCAAAGAAAGATTTCAATAAAATATTATTGCAATATCCAAATATTGATTCCGCTAACTTAAAAATCAGTCCCATTTGGAAAATATCCATTCCCGATAAAACCAAAAACATAAAAGTAATGGTGAATTATCCAGAGTAGTTTTTGCTTGACGTTCTTTATTTACTTTACTATAATTGTAGTCTATACATGAGTGACCCCAAAAATGAAAAAATGTTGATGGCAAGAGGAGTTGTCACGGAAGCGTTACCCTCTACATTGTTTAGAGTTGTGGTAGAAAATAAAAAAGCAGAAAACGAAGAAGAAAAAAAGGAAATTCTGGCGTATCTCTCTGGGAAAATGCGCATGCATAGAATTAAAGTTTTAATTGGAGATTCGGTTGAAATAGTGCTTGACCCTTATGGGGGAAAAGGGAGAATAGTAAAGAGGTTGTAATTTTTAGCAACATAGTGTATTATATTACTTACCGTTTAATTGGTTTTTAAAAAGGGGATAGTATTGAAAAATAAGGGTTTTTTCCTTGTTTTTTCTTTTGTTAAGTTATTGAAATAAATTTTTATGAAAATTAAGTCAGCAGTAAAAAAAATCTGTGACAATTGTAAAATAGTCAGAAGAGCTAGGCATTTACGAATAATTTGCTCTAATCCCAAGCACAAACAAAAGCAATAATTTTTTATGAGAATCCTTGGAATTACAGTGCCAAATGAAAAAAGACTTGAAATTGGTTTAACGTGCCTTTATGGCATTGGCATTTCACGGGCTCGCAAGATTTTAGACCAAGTGAGTATCGATCGGGGTCGCCACGCGAAAGATTTGACACCAGATGAAGAGAATAAAATTCGTGTCGTAGTCGAAGGAATTCTAATAGAAGGGAATTTAAAAAGAGAAATATCGAACAACATAAAAAGATTAAAAGATATTAAAAGTTATCGAGGTCTTCGTCATATAAAAAGATTACCGACCAGAGGACAGCGAACAAAAACAAATTCCAGAACTATTCGAGGCAATGTACGAAAGACAATGGCCTCAGGTAGAAGAAAAGAGAGTAAAACATAAACACACATGGGAAAAACAAAAATTACAACAGAAACAAAAGATGAAGTAAAAAAGGAAGCTGGGGAGGAAATAAAAAAATCTCCATCAAAAACGCCAAAAAAGAAAGTGATTTCCGGAGTTTTGCACATTGATGCAACTTTTAACAATACCAAAGTGCTTTTGGGAGATAAGGCAGGCAATACATTGTTTTGGTCAAGTGCGGGAAGTTTAGGTTTTAGGGGAGCAAAAAAGGGAACACCCTTCGCCGCTTCCAAGGTGGGCGACTTAATTGGTAACAAGGCTACACAATTGGGATTAAAAGATGCAGATGTGGTGGTTTTGGGAGTCGGGTCTGGTCGTGAACCTGCCATCAGAGCATTTATGGCACATGGAATTGAAATCACTTCCATTGCCGATGCGACACCAGTGCCTCACAATGGACCCAAGCCCAAGAAACCCAGACGAGTATAATTTATAATTTAAAAATTTATGTTATCCAAACCAAAATTTAAAATTTGTAGAAGATTAGGCCCCGGGGTTTATGATAAATGTCAGACTTCCAAATTCTCTGCTGCTTCCAAGTTTGCAGTGCCTGGCGCGCGTCGGCCGAAAGCGCCCTCCGAGTATGGAGTGCAGCTTATTGAAAAACAAAAAGTACGCTTTTCATATGGCATATCTGAACGTCAACTTTCAAATTATGTTAAACGGGCAACGGGGACCAAAGGCGCAGGCACCACAGAACAGCTCTATTATGGACTTGAATCTCGTTTGGATAATGTAATTTACAGAATGGGTTTGGGTAAAAGCAGACGCGCTACGCGACAAATGGTTTCTCATGGACATTTTGTTGTCAACGATAAAAAAGTTACCATTCCGTCTTATGAATTAAGATCTGGAGATATTATAAAAATTCGTGAAGGATCTAAGGGTAAGAAAATTTTTGATAATATAGCCGAAAAAATTAAAGACCACAATCCTCCAGTATGGGTCAGTTTTGATGTGGGTAGTATGGAGGGGAAAATTTTAGATAAACCAAAAAACACAGAGAGTTTCTTTGATTTAAATGCTGTGCTTGAGTTTTACAGTCGTTAAATTTTATTAGTAAGTATTCAGCTTTATCGGCTGAGTCCGCCCTAGGGGCGAAAAATAATTATGCCTGAATATAAAATAATTATGCCTTCCAAGCCTCGTATCGTAACAGAAGATGGCAATAAAGGAGTTTTTGAAATAGATGGTTTATATCCGGGATACGGCCATACCTTGGGAAACAGTTTAAGGAGGATTATTCTTTCGTCTCTTCCAGGCGCGAGTGTTACATCCGTCAAGATTGATGGTGTCAGTCACGAATTTCAAACAATGGATGGTATTAAAGAAGATGTAATTATAATGATTCTAAATTTAAAAAAAGTTCGTTTTAAAATGCTATCCGATGAGCCCCAGACAGCAACACTTTCCATAAAGGGTCCCAAGGAAATTACCGCGGCAGATATAAAGACTGGCGGGCAGATGGAGATTTTAAATGGAGATTTGCACATAGTGGAGATTACAGGCAAGGTTCATTTAAATATTGAAATGAAAATTGAAAAAGGGCTAGGTTTTATTGCCAAAGAAGTTTTTCAGAAAGAAAAAGTTGACATTGGCACGATTGCCGTTGACGCAATTTTTACTCCTATCCGCAGAGTTTCCTATGAAGTTGAAAATATGCGTGTTGGTGATAAGACGAACCATAATCGCTTAAGAATTTCAATTGAGACAGATGGCACACTCTCTCCACGTGAGGCGCTTTCACGTTCTATCGAAATTATGATTAATCAATTGAAGGCAATTGTGGATTTTAAAGAGCCAGAAGAAATAAAAGTTGAAAAGAAGAATAAAGAAGATAATAAGGAAAAAGAGGCAGACGATGAAGACAAAAAAAGTTCAGATTTTGCTGATATTTTGAAAACCAGAACCGATAGCCTAGACCTCTCCACCAGAACTCTCAATGCTCTCACTTCTGCCAACATTCGAACTTTAGGAGGTCTTGCTCGCAAAAAGCGTGAGGATTTGCTTGAGGTTGAAGGGATTGGGGAAAAGGGAATTTCTGAAATCAAGAAAGTGCTCGGCAAGTTTGGCCTAAATTTAAAAGAGTAATATGTATTTGAAAGAATAATTTTTTATGAGACACGGGAATAATAAAAGAAAATTTGGTAGAGTCAGAAAAGTTAGAGATGCCTTGATTAATTCTTTGGCGCTCAACTTGATCGTGCGAGAAAAAATAAAAACTACCTTACCAAAAGCGAAAGAATTACGACCTTTTGTAGAAAAGCTTGTTACTCGAGCAAAAAAGGGTGATTTAGCAACTCGTAGATTGATTATTGCGAAACTCTCAAATCGTAGCAAGGAGGTTAAAAAACTTTTTGAAATAATTGCGCCAAAATATAAAGACAAAAATGGTGGCTATACTAGAGTTTTAAAATTAGGTGTAAGAAAAGCAGACGGAGCCCCGATGGCTATTGTAGAATTTGTTTAATTTTAAAAATGATTTAGTATGACAATATAAACAAAGAACAATGAAAAAAGAAACAATAAACAACAAAACAATAGATGCATCTGGAAGAACCCTAGGTCGAGTGGCGAGCGAGGTGGCAATGTCTTTGATGGGTAAAACAAAACCTTCTTTTGAAAGAAATAAATATTCTGGCATGCCCGTGATGGTTGTAAATGCTTCCAAGCTTCGCATAAATGCAAAAAAGTTGGCAGGGATATACCATACCAGATATTCAGGTATTCCAGGCGGACTTCGTATTTTAAAAGGTAGTTATACGGCTGAAAAGCTTGGATTAAAAGAATTAATAAAACTTGCTACGTATCAAATGTTACCTTCCAATAAGTTACGAAGAACAATGATGAAAAATTTAAAGATAGAAGATTAATATATGAATAAAAAAGTAACAACAGACAAATCAAAAGAAACATATATTGAAGCAGTAGGAAGGCGAAAAACTTCAACTGCTAGGGTGCGTATTCGGGAAGGGAGTAAGGCGAATTTTATCGTCAATGGAAAAGATGCCAAAGAATATTTTAAAACGGAGGGGGAAAAGCGTCTTATTTTAGATCCAATGATAAAGGGATTGACGCCCGCTAAAGCGGGCCTAAAATGGAACATTGAGGTGCACGTAAAGGGCGGAGGAATTCACTCTCAAGCGGAAGCCATAAGACATGGGCTTTCTCGCGCCCTCGTATCGTCAGATATTAGCTTGCGTGAAGGTTTGAAAAAATTAGGATATCTAAAGCGTGACCCCAGAGCCAAGGAACGCAGAAAATTCGGACTCAAAAAAGCAAGAAAAGCGCCACAGTGGAGTAAAAGATAACTGCTTATCTTTTACTCCGATTTCGTGCAAGAGAAAATTTTCGATGCGAGCTTGCGAGCAGGAAATAGAAGGAGATATGTGCACTGACCACGACAATAATATTCCTTGGAAAAAGGGATTTTTTTGTGCTAAGATGTTTGCATGAGTGACGAAGAAACTAAAAACAAAGAAGAAAATAAGCCTGAAAAGAAAGAAGAACCCCTCGAGGCTGCTCAGGCCATCGGCTCTGAGTCTCAGGCTCGAAGAGATGATTCTGTTGAATCAGATGACATAGTTGAATTTGAATTCAATGATGACGGCGAGGAAGATTTGAAAAAGACCCTAAAGAAGTTTAGAGCAGATTTGAAGGTGTGCAAGAGTGAAAAAGAAGAATATTTAACTGGCTGGCAAAAGGAGCGAGCAGAGTTTGCTAATTATAAAAAAGGTGAAGATGACAGGAAGGCGATGTTCTCAGAATCAATGCGAGAGCGAATCCTCAGTAGGTTTTTAAGCGTGATTGATAGTTTTAATATGGCCTTCGCTAACCGCGAATCTTGGGAGAAGGTAGACGAAAACTGGCGCAAGGGCGTAGAATATATTTATGGGCAAATGAATACAATTTTCGAAGAATATGGAGTCAAAGAAATAGGAAAAGAAGGAGAAGCTTTCGATCCGAATATTCATGAGTCTATAGAAACGATACCAACAGATAAAAAGGAGCTGGATCACAAAGTGGCTGTTGTTATCCAAAAGGGTTACAAGCTCGGCGAACGCGTCATGCGCCCAGCCCGAGTGAATGTATATGAGCACAAAAACGGAACTGAATAAAGTTTGTGAACACTGCAAAGGAGACTTCACAATTAATGAAGATGAGTTAGCTTTATATAAAAAAGTTGATATAGAATTGCCAACTTTATGTTTTTCCTGTCGAGTAAAATTACATTTGTCCTTTTGGATGTTTGGAAAATTTAGAAAAGGGGTATCAGATCTTTCAGGAGAAAATTTAATTACAGTTTTATCAGAAAATAGTAGATATCCAATTTATACATCCTTAGAGTGGTATAGTGATAAATGGGATGCTTTAAATTATGGAATGGATTATGATTCTAAGTTACCATTTTTAAAACAATTACAGAATCTTCAAGAAAAAGTTCCTCGCCCTCATCAAACTGGTACTAAAAATACAAAATGTGATTATTGTGACGATGTTTGGAATTCAAAAAATTGTTATTTGTCGCGATCAATGGAACATTGTGAGAACTTATTTTATTCATATAGGAATATTAGAGTTAAGAATTCTATTGATGCTACTATTTGTTTTAATTGTGAGAAAAGTTACGATATTTCTGAATGTCATAATTCTTTTAAACTTTTTTATTCTAAACACTCAAGAGACTGCATAGATTCTTATTTTTTATATGATTGTCGGAATTGTCAGGATTGTTTTATGTGTTGGAATTTACGAAACAAATCTTATTGTATAGAAAATATTCAATATTCAAAAGAAGAATATGAAGCAAAATTAAAATCACTTAAACTTGGGTTGTATTCTTCTGTTCAATCTTTAAAGAAAAATTTTGAAGAAATAACTAGAAAAGCAGTTGTTCATAGGCAAAATTTTAATTTTAAAGTATATAATTCTGATGGAGATTATTTATTGGATTGTAAAAATTGTCATAATTGTAATACCATTAGTGAATCCGAAGATAGTTATAATTGTATTAGAGGAATGAGACATAAGTCAGATATTGATGCTAACGGTTCCTGGTATTCGGAACTTATTGGTAATTGTGCTGGCTGTGTTAATGCTTATGCTCTTAAATATTCAAACTGGTCTTCTTCTAGATATTCAGAATATTTAGATATTTGTGTTGAATGTGAATATTGTTTTGGTTGTGTGGGTCTTAGAAAAAAGAAATATTGTATTTTAAATAAGCAATATTCTAAAGAAGAATATGAGAATTTGAAAAATAAAATTATTGCAGATATGAAAAAAAGAGAGGAATACGGTAAATTTCTGCCATATATTATGAGTGCTGGACCTTTTAATTTTTCTACTAGCTTTTTGTATTTCCCAAAAACTAAAAGAGAAAATATTTTAAAATTGGGTGGATATTGGGAAGATGTTGATGAGAGTAATATTGAAGGAATGCTAACTTCAGAATTACCTGATGATGTAAAAGATGTACCAGATACTATTTTTACTAAAGCGCTTATTTGTCCAGAAACTGGTTGGCGTTTTAATATTGCCCAAAATGAACTTATTTTTTATAAAGAAAATAATATTCCATTACCACGATACCATTTTGATGTAAGAACAAAAGAGCAATTAAAATATTTAACTGTTTTACATCCATATCTGTATAAATGTTTTTATTGTCAAAAAGACATAAATGCTTACTATCCTCCCGAATGGGGATATGAGAAAATTGCCTGCGAGGAATGTTATAAGCAAAATATAGCGTAATAAATAATATTAACAAACTCAGCGATAGCAGAAAGTGTTAATATAAATTAAGAAATGAACAACGAAACAAAAATACATTCACAAAGTTCAGTATCTACGAACTGCCAGAACTGCAAAAAAGATTTCGTCATTGAGCCGGAGGATTTTAATTTTTATGAAAAGATAAAAGTTCTGCCGCCGACCTTTTGTCCGGAGTGTCGTTCGGTGCGACGCATGATTTGTGCAAACGAAAGAGTATTTTACAAGAGAAAATCTGATTTGGGCGGGCAGGATATTTTCAGCATGTATCCTTCCGACACACCTTTCCCGGTTTATGAAACCAAAGAATTTTATTCTGACGAATGGGATCCCTACCAGTACGGGGCTGAGTATGATTTTTCCCGCCCATTTTTTAAACAATTTCAGGAATTATTTAATAAAGTTCCACGCATGGCGCTTGTTCGTCAGGGATTTTCTATTAACAGTGAATACACGCACCGAGTACACGATCTTAAAAATTGTTACATGGTTTTTAGAGCATCTGACTGTGAGGATTCGCTTTATATCTATACCGCTCTGGGCGTGAATAACTGCGTGGACTGCTTTAATGTGAATTTTTCTGAACTTTGTTATGAATGTATTGATTGCAATAAATGTTACAAGACCACATTCTCTCAAGAATGCGCGGAGTGTCGCGACTCAATGTTCCTTTATGCTTGTCGTAATTGTTCGAATTGCGTTGGCTGCGTAAATTTAGTAAACCAGGAATATTATATTTTTAACCAGAAATACAGCAAAGAAGATTATTTAAAGAAACTTGAAAATCTTAAACTTAATACCGTATCCGGGATTTTTGCCATGAACAAAGAATTCTCCGATTTTAGAAAAAAATTTCCACAAAAAGCAGTTGTATCCCTGAAATCAAATAAAGTATCGGGGAATTGGTTTACTAATTGCGAAAATGTGAAGAACTCCTTCGGTTGTGTAAATCTGAAAGATTGCAGGTATATTTATTTTGCCTTTAATGAGGAAGATTGCATGGATCATTTTCAGTGGGGCGATTCTTCAGAGCTGATATATGAATCAGCTAACTGTGGCATAAATGACTCCAGAATTTTATTCTGTTCTCAGTGTTGGTCTGGGGCGCATGACCTTTTTTATTGCGATTCGTGTCCTTCGTCGAGCTATTGTTTTGGATGTATTGGATTAAAAAAGGGAGAATATGCCATTTTAAATAAAAAATATTCAAAAGAAGAATACGAAGAAATTGTACCGAAAATTATTAAACACATGAGCGAGATGCCATATATTGACAAACAGGGCAGGAATTACAAATATGGAGAATTTTTCCCGGCCGACACTTCACCTTTTGCTTATAATGAAACTGCTGCCATAGATTTTTACCCACTTTCTAAAGACGAAGCGCTCACCAGAGGATATAGATGGAAAGATAGAGAAAAGAAAAATTACCAAACAACAACACAAAGCAGAGATTTGCCTGAAACTATTGCGGAAGTTGATAGTGCCATTTTAAATGAAATTATTGAATGCGCGGAAAAAGATAGTCCTGATTCAATCGGCGCTTTTCGTATAACTGCCAATGAACTTTCTTTTTATCGCAGGATGGACTTACCACTTCCACGAGTGTGTTTTGATATCAGACATACACGCCGTTTGCAAAAACGTCCGTCACTTCGAACTATAAAGCGCTTTTGTTCAAAATGCAAAACTGAAGTCGAAACAGTTTATGATGAAAAATATTCCCCAATTATTTTTTGTGAAAAATGTTATCAGCAGGAAGTTTATTAAAATTTATCAACTAGTATAATAACAGCGGTAGCGTCCATTGTGTTATTTACCTTCCGAAAGTTTCAAATAAAACCTTTTTTGTTTCCTCGTCTACGAATTGTGTGATGATGATCATCATTTCGGTTGTTAGTCCAAGATCTTTTTTTATATTTGTAAAAAGATATTCATAAGGATAGGGGGAAATCCAGGCGGAATTTTTTAAACATACAAAGCCCGCTTTTTTTAGAAGGTAACGAAGACTTTCACGTTCACTTTTTCTATTCTCCGGCAGATCCAGTAAAATAATTCTCCAAAACCCATCCCAAGAAGTATTAACTAGAGTGGTGTTGCTGTTTAACTCCAAGCTATGTACTTTTTTCCTTCCTTCTTTTGTCAGCCGGGCATATTCGTTCTGTGGAGAGGAGATATTTTCTATTAACCCAGCTTCCCGCAGGCCCTTTAAAGAGCGTGTGATGGCGTATTTATTACTTGATAGTTCAACTCCTAAGTTATGTAATTCGGGTATAGAAATGGCTGTCTTTTTGCCTAAAATATTAAGTATTTTATTGGAATACGATTCTTTTCTTGACATAAGTATATACTATAATATATACTGTTTTTTGACAAGTATCTCGCGGTCGCGTAAAACTTGCTAAAAATGAATAGTGGGTATATAATTAGTATTATGAATGATTATGAAATACAAAAGCCTCGAAATCCCTTCAAAAGTTACGTTTCAACGAATGCCGTATTTCTAAATAAAAATAAATTATTAGATTATTAATTAATATAAAAAAGAAAAATATATGTCAAAAATAATAGGTATAGATTTAGGTACAACAAATTCAGCTGTGGCTGTGATTGAGGGAGGTGCGCCCAAGATTATTGAGAACGTAGAAGGCAATCGCACTACACCTTCTGTGATAGCGACCGCTAAAAATGGTGATCGCATAGTCGGGCTTTTGGCCAAAAGGCAAGCAGTAACAAATCCTGAAAATACCATTGCAGAGGTAAAACGTCTGATGGGGCACCGATTTGATGATCCGGAAGTACAAAAAGATAAAGAAACAGCATCATTTAAAATTGAAGCAGGGGATGGAGGGGGGGTAAAAGTCAAAATGATGGATAAATTTTACCGTCCAGAAGAAATTTCCGCAATGATTTTACAAAAAATAAAAACTGACGTTGAGGCAAAATTGGGAGAGAAAATAACTGAAGCAGTTATTACTGTGCCTGCATACTTTAATGATGCGCAAAGAAAAGCGACAAAAGATGCTGGAGCTATCGCAGGCCTAGATGTAAAACGCATCATCAATGAGCCGACGGCAGCAGCGCTTGCTTATGGTTTTGATAAAAAGAAAAATGAAAAGATAGTAGTATATGATTTCGGCGGGGGAACTTTCGACGTGTCTGTGCTGGAGATCGGAGACGATGTTATTGAAGTAAAGTCTACCGATGGAGACAGTCATATGGGTGGAGGCGATATCGATAGAAAGATAATCCGTTGGATTGCCGAGGAATATAAAAAAGAATCTGGCATTGATGTGACGAAAGATCCTCTGGCACACCAGAGATTAAAAGAAGCGGCCGAGAAAACCAAACATGAACTTTCGACTACGATAGAGGCTGAAATAAATATTCCATTCATAACATCTGACTCATCTGGACCAAAGCATTTACTTCTGAAGATGTCTCGCGCTACGCTTGAATTGCTCGCGAAAGAATACATTGACCAATCTATTGAGATAACCAAAAGAGCACTTGCCGCATCGCCATTCAAAATAAATGAAATCAACGAAATCATAATGGTTGGCGGACAAACCAGAATGCCTAAAATCGTGGAAGCAGTGAAAAATCTTTTTGGTAAAGATCCGAATATGTCTATCAATCCAGATGAAGTTGTGGCTCTTGGTGCTGCTGTGCAGGCGGGAGTATTGCAAGGAGATGTGCGCGATGTACTACTACTTGATGTTATACCGCTTTCGCTTGGAATCGAAACATTAGGAGGAGTAGCTACAAAATTAATTGAAAGAAATACAACGATTCCATCAAGTAAATCTCAAGTATTTTCCACTGCCGCTGATAATCAAACTTCCGTAGAAATACACATTGTGCAGGGAGAACGCCCGATGGCATCCGACAATAAATCTCTCGGACGATTCATCTTAGACGGAGTTCCGCCATCACCTAGGGGGATGCCTCAGATTGAGGTTGCCTTTGACATCGATGCAAATGGAATTTTAAATGTTACTGCTAAAGATAAAGCTTCCGGTAAAACTCAATCAATAAAAATAGAGGCGAGCTCGGGGCTTAAAGAAGAAGAGATCAAAAAAATGCAAGCTGATGCAGAACTTCATGCCGAGGAAGATAAAAAGAAACGTGAAACCGTTGATATAAAAAATACCGCAGAGATGATTATCTATACTGCAGAAAAAGCATTGAAAGATAATGAAGCTAAAATTCCTGCGGAATTAAAAGATGGTGTCAATGCTAAAATCACAGTACTGAAAACTGCGAAAGATGGAACCGACTCGGATGCAATTAAAAAAGCGACAGAAGAACTTTCTGCTGAAATGTCCAAAATAGGGGAGGCTATCAGTAAGGCCGCGCCAGACGCTAGCGCAGGCGCGGCCCCTGAAGAACAAAATCCTGAAGTAAATCCTTCACCCGAAGGTTCGGGACCTACTCGGGATGCGGAATTTAAGGAGACTAAAGAGGGGGAAGGGGAAACACCAAAAGCATAAATTATGACAATCAAATTAAAAAATAATACATTTGTGAATTGTGGCACGGGCGTTAGTGCTCCCGAATCTGCAGACATAGAAGCTGAAGGCAATAAAGCATTTAATACTCATAAAATGTTTGATATCAGAAAGGACGAAAAGTCTTTTAATAAAGATGAAGACGTGTTTAAATTATCACCAGAGTTTTATGGAATGGGTGTAAATTTAAAATCTATGTGGAAAAAAATTAAATCTTCATTTAATTAAATTAAAAGCTTTTAGTTTTGAGATTTTTTGGTATAATATTAAGCATGGATCTCCCGGAAATACCTATAAATAAAGAGATTACTTATCTCGGAATTAGCACTTATCGGGACAAGAATACTCTTTTTGGCATTAAGCGCAAAGATAGGCGTCAGCATGTTTACCTGCTTGGAAAGTCTGGTACTGGTAAATCTGTGTTGATGTTTAATATGATTATCCAAAATATCCAAAACGGAGACGGAGTTTGCATGGTTGATCCGCATGGAGAAAACGTTGAAGCAATTCTCTCTGCTATTCCGTCACACAGAATGAAGGATGTAATTTATTTTAATCCAGCCGATGCTGACTATCATGTTGGTTTTAATGTATTAGAGCTTATCGATCCGCAGTACAAGCATTTGGTGGCTTCTGGACTGATGGGTATTTTTACTAAAATTTGGGCGAATGCTTGGAGCGCTCGAATGGAATATATTTTAAATAATTGTATTTTAGCATTACTTGATACTCCTGGAACGACACTTCTCGGCATACCTCGTATGCTAGTGGATAAAGATTATCGTCAGAAAATAATTTCTAATCTAAAAGACCCAGTCATTAAAGCATTTTGGATTCATGAATACGAAGCTTGGCAAGACAAATTTAGAAATGAAGCTATTGCTCCGATTCAAAATAAAGTTGGACAATTTCTTTCTACTTCTATTATTAGAAATGTCGTTGGTCAGTCGAAGAGTACTATTAATATCTTTGACATGATGAATGAGGGGAAGATTTTTCTGGTGAATGTTTCCAAGGGGCGTATCGGAGAGGACAATTCATCATTACTCGGTGGTATGATTATTACTAAAATTCAACTTGCCGCCATGGAGCGTGTACGTATTCCTGAAGAAACCAGAAGAGATTTCTACCTTTATGTGGACGAATTTCAAAATTTCGTGACTGACGCTTTCGCCGGCATATTGTCTGAGGCTAGAAAATATCGATTAAACCTAACGGTTGCTCACCAATACACTGCTCAGCTTATTTCTGACAAAAGTTCGGCGGTCCGAGACGCTGTTTTCGGCAACGTGGGTACAATGATAGTTTTCCGGGTGGGCGCAGACGACGCGGAATTTTTAGAAAAAGAGTTTGATCCAGAATTTACCCCTCAAGATATAGTAAATTTGCCTAATTATAAAGTTTATTTAAAATTAATGATAGATGGTGTAACATCTCGTCCTTTTTCTGCAAAAACCTTACCTCCCATGGTGAAATCTGGGAATAAAGAAATTGAACAAGAAGTAATCCAGTCTTCTCGCGCCCTTTATTGCAGGCCAAAAGAAGTTGTTGAAAGAGAAATTAATAATTGGAGCGGAATGTCACTTGGTAATGAAAACGAATCTTCTTCATCTGGTGTAGAAAAATTTAAAATTATTTGCTCACTTTGCAAAAAAGAGGCCACTGTGCCTTTCAAGCCGGAGAAAGATCGTCCGGCATATTGCAAAGATTGTATAGCCAAAATAAAATCAGGAGAAGTGAAAGTAGAGAAAGGGTCAGAGAATCAAATTAAACATGATGAAACAAAATTTTATAAACCATTAGCTGATTTGGGCATAGAATTTCCTGTTAAAAATATGGTGGGCATGGGGCAAAAAGAAGGAGAAAAAAATGGGGGAGGGGATAGACATCCAGAAAGAGCCATTGGTCATATGGGCAAGTCCTCTGTGCCTGCGAATAATTTATCTTTAGCAAACAAGTCTGGAATATTTGGGGCTATTAAAAAAGTTTTTAATAAAGAAGAAATAACAGTCCCGACCAAAATCGAGACAAGGAATTCGGCTTTAAGAGAAGTTTTAAATAAAACTTTAGGAGCCGTACCCCAGCCGAATCAGCTTAAGGCTGATTCGGCTGATACTAGAGAGCCAGTTTTGACTAGCGCGAATTTAGGTGGATCTATTTCCCTCGATACTCTTAAGAGTAAAATTAAAGAAGTTGTACCTCTTAAAAACAAGGCCGCTAGTTCAGAAGATATGAATAAATTAAAGGATTTGATTTCTCAAACGGCTCCCTCCACAGGCGGACAGGCAAATGCTGTAACTGAACCCTTTGATTCTTCTCAGGACAAGCCGTTAGCGATACCCACTCCTCCTTCTTCGACAAGTTCAGGCCATTCAGACTCTGAAAAGTCTTCAAACTCGATGAAACCTACGACCACCCCCGCATCGCCATCTGCGCCATCTGCTTCCGCTCAAAGCGCAAGCGGGCAAAAGAAAGCCAAAGAAGTACCAGAAGATGTCCTCCGAAAAATTTTAGAATAGGGTATTATTCTAGCATTTTGCAAAAAACTGCAATAAGAAAATATGCAAAGTGAAACCAAAAATTGTAAAAAGTGTCAACAAGATTTCGTTCTTAATGCGGATGATTTTGGATTTTATGAAAAAATGAAAGTGCCGGTGCCTAAGATCTGTCCTGACTGCCGTTTCAAAATGCGAGCAGTCTTTCGTAACGAGCGAACTTTATACAATCAAACTTGCCGTCTATGCGGTCGTTCAGTGATCACCATGTTTCATCCAAATTCTCGGTACATCGTATATTGCAATGATTGCTGGATTTCTGATAAATGGGACGCATATTCTTTTGGCATGGATTATGATTCTTCCAAACCTTTTTTAGAACAATTAAAAGAACTTATCATAAAAGTTCCCAAGTCCGCCACCTATAGCAGTATACAAATGGGTCCCAATATCAACAGCGAGTATGCTAATTTTACCGGTGGCAACAAAGACGGTTATCTAGTTTTTAATTCGG
>Ga0209541_10000161_pt1 | contig 122331 bp, 153 predicted proteins | sample RifCSPlowO2_01_FD_184027 | JGI IMG/M metagenome (GOLD analysis project Ga0209541, IMG submission 184027) | Groundwater microbial communities from Rifle, Colorado - Rifle CSP2_plank lowO2_0.1 (SPAdes) (version 2) | ecosystem: Environmental > Aquatic > Deep subsurface > Groundwater | place... | reverse complement strand
ATTTTATTCATTTTCCGAATCTTCTTTTTCTGTTTCTGAATTCTTCCATGCAGTTCCTTAAATCCTCTTTTGTGAATTCAGGCCATAACTTGTCAAGAAAAATCCATTCGCTGTAAATTGACTGCCATGGCAGAAAATTGCTTGTTCTTTTTTCCCCGCCTGTCCTTATAATCAAATCCGGCTCGTCTTTTAACCACAGGCAATCCCTGAAATTTTCCTCATTGATTTCTTTTTTTTCTGAAATCAATTTTTTAACTGCCTCAATTATTTCCTGCCTTCCCCCATAAGCAATTGCAAAATTAACAAGATAATTTTTATTGTCTTTTGTTTTTTCCTCTAATCTTCGCATCAAACTTCGTAATTCTCTGTCAAAAACTGATGTTTTGCCGATAAATTTTATTTTAATCTTCTCTTTTTCCAATCTTTCATCTTTTTCCAGCTCAAGCAGTTCTTTTTTGAATAATTTAACAAGGTAATTAACTTCTTCTTTTGTTCTCTTTAAATTTTCCAGAGACAGGCAGTATAAAGTTATTTTCCTGATATTAAATTCCTTCAACCAGTCAAAGAGTTTTTTTAGTGTTTCTGCCCCGTAACCATGCCCTTCCCACGGATTTTTCATTAACTTTTTTGCAAACCTGCGATTTCCGTCAAGAATTATTCCGATATGAAATGCAGAGAATTCAGAGAGATTATTTCCTTTCATTTAATCCTAAGTTTTTAGTTCAATAGTCAATCGTTCGTCAGAGAATTCATAATTTGTTATCTGGAAATTTATCGGGATTATTTTAAGATAAGATTTGCCTTTTGATACTGCCCTTATTTCTATGCTGCTTTCAAGCTTTGTCATTGAAATATCTTCTGCAGATTTCACCCCCGGAAGTTCAATTTCATAGATTACTCTTTTTGAGAACCTTCTCACATCTGCTTTGGGCTCTTCTCTCGGAGTGCTTAAAAAAATCTTTAATTTTTCAGGGGAAAATACAGGCAACACTATTTTGTTTTGTTTTTCTTTTGGAATTTCGCCGATTCTGCCTATTCTTATTCTCGGGGGCTGATTTCCTGATGTGGAAATGTCTATTTTTATCCCGCTTCTTTTCATAGTCTGGTTTGGAGTATATGGGCTTTTTTCAAGTTCTGACAACTGCTTGTTAAAACTTTTCATCAAAACATTAAATAAACTATTAAACCCTCTTGGAAATTCATTGAAATCCGACTGGGGTATGAAATCGTTTCTTCCAAGCATGCCCCAGTTTTCTTTTTTTGAATTATCAGCTGAATTTCCGCAGTAAGGGCAAAAATCATAACTATCATTCAATTTTCTTCCGCATTTCTGGCATTTCTTTTTTTTAAACATGTTTAATAGTGTAAAATATCATTTAAAAAACTTGAGGTTATTTTTATTTTATACCCGCTTTTTCTTTTTTATTCTTGCTCCCCCAATTATCTCAAAAATTATGCCTCTTATGAATGCAAATTGTTTTAGCTGAAGAATATGGCTTGATTTAAACTCATGAACTTCCTTCACTTCTTTTATTTTCGGCAGGAATATTATTGTAACCATTAATCTTACAATTCCAGAGATTAGAAATATAAATAAGAGGGTATTCATGAAACTTACTTGGATGAAATGTGCCAAAAAACCTCCTGTGATTCCGCCCAGAAAGACCCCGATTCCGACAATTAAATTAAGATAGGCAACACAAATAGCCCTTCTTGCGGGGGTGACAGCATCATAAATAAAATTTGAAACTGCAAGATTAAATCCTGCCCATCCGATTCCTCCAATTAATTGGGGAACAAACATTAAATAAACCGGGGAAGGAGAGAAAATCCATGCAATAGGAAGCAAAGGCACAATGAAACCGCAAATTCCAAGCATTTTTCTGTTTCCGTATTTGTCTGAAAATTTTCCCCATATGCCCATTGTTAAGAGTGCGAAAACTGTTGATGAAATATTTACTAAGGTATAAGTTATATAACTAAAACCCAAGTCCTTTAGCATATAAACTGCAAAGAAAGGGCCTGCAATCTGCACTCCGAAATGCAGCAATGCAACATAAATCGTGAATTTCCCGAAATTATTTTTTGGAGCCTTTTTTATGAAATCCAAAAAACTGAAATAATATCCGTCGTGTAATTTTAATTTCGGGTCGTAATGCTTTGTGAACAAATATGCGGCAACTAACCTGAATATAAATGCCACAAAAAATAAAAGTGAAAATCCGAGAAGCAGAATTCCTTTTGTTTTGAACAGGTCTAGTAAAAAAGCAGCAGTGAGAGTTGTTATCAAGCCGACTATTCCCGCTATGCGGTTTCTTTTTCCGAAATATTTTCCTCGAACTTTTTTTGGGACAATATCCCCAAGCATTGAAAACCAGGCAGGAGCTCCAATAGAACCAAAAACCGCATAAATTGAGTAAAAGACAATTAATATAATTGGAAGATATTCAAGGAACATGCCTTTTTGAAATAAAAATGCAAGAATTAAAATCGGAATCCACATGAATGCCTGAAGCGTAACTCCGGCAACAACAATTTTTTTTCTCGGAAATTTCTCCATTAGTCTGCTTCCTCTTATTTGTGCTAATGGGCCTAAAAGTCCTGTTAAACTGCTTAGGAAACCGATGTGAACATTATTGGCATTCAGAGAAAGTGCGTAAGGGGTTATGTATGCGTCCCCAAAACTTGACATAACCGTTGAAGTTGCAGCTTCTTTTATTGAAATTTTCATTGTTTTTCCTTTCTCAATTTCTTCCTTGGTTTTTTCAATAACTTTTTCCCAGTTTTCCGGCTTAATGTTGTCAATAAGTTTCTGAGCCCCTTTTGTCATGATATTATTTGTCAGCTTTGATTTTTAAAATTAATCAAAACAGATGCAGCTTGCGGGAATCGGACCCGCATCTCAAGCTTTTTCCTTTTCTCAAAGGAGAGGTAGTGTCAGGAGAACCTTGGTTCTCCCACATTGGGAAGCTCGCATTCTGCCACTTAACTAAAGCTGCTTATATTTTTCAGTATAACAATCCTTATATATTTTAAATTATATGCTAAAAAGATGACAAGAAAAAAGAAAGAAGAAGTTAACATCGATGCATTGAATTTCAGGGTTATTTTAGAGGAAGCTGTGGCTTGTTCGCGGCTCGGAAGGATAATAGCAAGTTATGGTGCAACTTTAACAGGCAGGGAAAAACAAGATGCGAATTTTGTTTATTTACTGTTAAAAGCTCAAAGAGATTTGCCAGACAGAACTCCGGCTACTGCGGCAATTTCAACAGATAAAAAGAAAAAGAAATACGGCTACGAGAAAGCAGTTAAATGGTTTGCAGAAAACCACCCCAAAGAGGCAGAAGCTCTTTTGGCTAAGATTAAGGAGGAATATGACGGAACAGAAACTGCTGTCATGTATGGCGTTCATTCAGGAAAGGATTTAGGCGATGATTATTACATTGAAGTTTTAACAGATATATTAAAAATTCCCCAACAAGATGCTGCTGTTATGTATCACGGGACAATTAAGCCACAGATTCAAAGAATGAAAGAAGAGGAAGGGCTTGTAAAACTTGTGGTCAAGTAGTTAGTTTTTTATATATTCTATTTCTATTCCATTCATGGCAAAGAAAAGATTTTATATAACCACGACAATACCTTATGCAAATGCCCCTCCACATATAGGTTTTGCTTTAGAGATTGTCATAGCAGATATTTTAGCCAGATGGCATCGTCTTTTAGGTGAAAATGTCTTTTTCTTGACCGGAACAGATGAGCACGGAGTTAAGAATTATAAAATGGCTAAAGAAGTCGGCTTAACTCCGAAACAATTTGTTGACAAAAATTCTTCTTATTTTAGGGAACTTACAAAAGCCCTAAATATCTCTAATAATTATTTTATTAGAACAACTGATGAAAAAGTTCATTGGCCGGGTGTTATACATCTATGGAATATTTTATACAAAAAAGGAGATATATATAAAAAATTTTACAAAGGATATTATTGTTATGGATGTGAGAGATTTATAACTGAAAAAGATTTGGCTGATGGAAAATGCTCAAATCATCCTAATCTTGAACCGGAATTGATAGAAGAGGAAAATTATTTCTTTAAACTTTCTAAATACTCTAATAAAATCAAGGAGTTAATAAAAAAAAATAAGTTGAAGATTACCCCCGAAAAATGGAAAAATAACTTTCTTTCTTTAATTAAAGACGGACTGACTGATGTTAGCTTTTCAAGAGATAAAAAACATCTGCCCTGGGGAATTCCTGTTCCGGGAGACAAAAATCAGGTTCTATATGTATGGCCGGATGCACTTACAAACTATCTAACAGGGATAGGATATCCAGATAATAAATACAAGAAATATTGGCCTACAGATGTTCATCTTGTTGGTAAAGACATGTTAAGATTTCATACCGGAATTTGGCCAGGTATGCTGTTAAGTGCAGGTATAGAATTACCTAAAGAAGTTATTGTCCACGGATTTTTAACAGTTAATGGGCAAAAGATATCCAAATCTTTAGGGAATGTTGTGAATCCTCTTGAGCTTAGAAAGAAATATTCTGCGGATTCAATTAGATATTATCTTATAAGAACTATTCCTTTCGGAGAAGACGGGGATTTTTCAGAGAAAGCACTGATTGAAAGACATAACAATGAACTCGCAAACAAATTAGGAAACTTAGTTGCGAGAGTCGCAGGACTGATTGAAAAATACGGAGTTCAAAAAACAGAAAATAAACTTGTTAAAAAACTAAAATTAAAAGAAATTGAAAAACATTTTGAAAATTACGAATTAGACAAAGCATTAAATGAGATATTTGCATTCATTGATGTTTGCAACGAATATGTTCAAAAGACACAACCCTGGAAGTCAGGAGACAAAAAAGTTCTTTATGAACTCAAGGAAAGCATTTTGAAAATATCTGAATTGCTTTATCCATTTATTCCTGAAACAAGTGAGAAAATAACAAAGCAGTTTAGTGCAAAGAATATTAAGAAGGGAGAAATTCTTTTCAGAAAAATTGAAGTTTAGAATATAAATCCTCTTAAGATAGAAAATTTATGCAGAATTTATGAAATTGAATTCAAAAGAGTTAGCACTTATTTTTATTGAATTTTTGATAGCCGTTACTCTATGGATTTTATCATCTAAATTAAGTCCATCCCTTAATTCCAATATTATCCCTTCAATAACCGGTTCAATCTTATTGATTATTATTATAGCTACTATTGTCGCCTTGATATTTGGGATTATATACAAAAGAATTGGAGAAATTGACAAAGCTCTTGAAAGCCAAGAGATAAAACAAGCAGATTCAGAGGAAAAACTTAAAAGATATGAACAACTAATGGACATTAAGGCAGATATAAAAGATTTGCAAAGGAGGATAGAAAGAATAGAAAATGGCAAGAAGAATTGATTTTAGTGATATGGTATTAGATATAATTAAAATAATTGCTATTACTATAATTGGTTTTATAATTATAAAGGCACTTTTACAAGTTCTGGCTTCTTCTTAAAACAATATAATTGTTGATTTTTTATCACATAAATATTTATTAATTCTTTCTTAAGATAAAACTGAATGAACAGGATGGAAAACTGGCAAGAAGGAATGAGGGGAATGAAAGTTGGTGTTATTGGTGATTTTTGTCTTGACAGGAATAACCAGTATAATAATACTAAATTAAAATCACTTGAGTATGATGCTGTTCCAATAGAGAGAAATCTTAATCCAGATACTGAATTTGCTCCTGGAGGAGCAGGAAATGTTGCTGTTAATTTCAGAAAACTTGGAGCAAATGTAATAACTTTTGGAGTAAGAGGAATGGATTTTGCAAGTTTATATTTAATGCATTTATTTGGACAGCAAGGAATTCAACATTTTGGATTAATTCCTGACAGGATGGGAAAAACTCCGAGATATGAAAAATTTTATCTTCAAGACAAAGAGAATAAATCTCAAACAAAACGATTAGATACTTACAATGATAATCCTGTTTCATTAGGAATTCAGCAAATACTTCTTGATGTTTTGAGACGTGAACTGAAATATCTTTCAGCAGTTTATATTGCAGACCAGATTCCTACTGAACATAATCCCTGCATTACCCCTTATTTGAGAGAAAATTTAGAAAAAATTCTTTCAGAAACAGGGGTTCCTGTTATGGTTGATTCAAGAGAAAGAACAAGAGAATGGATAAAAAGCGGATTTATTTTAAAGCCGAACCAGAAAGAAATCTGGGAAGATTACGGAAATGCTGAAGAGTTTATAATGAACAGAATTTCTGAAGACGAATCAATGAAAGAATTGTTTGAAGATTGTACTCAAGAGTTTCTCAATCGTTCTAATTCGCCATTTATGTATGTTACTCTTCATGACAGAGGAGCTGTTTTATTTCAGAAAAATTCTCAGCCAATTTATATTCCTACTTTGCCCTTTGAAAACGGCGACCCGACAGGATGCGGAGATGCTTTGGGAAGTGCGAGTTTAACTGCTTTAGTTGTTGGAGAAACACCCTTGGAAGCAGCAAAATTTGGAAATGCTGCTGCTTATCATACTATACAGCAGATTGGCGGCTGCGGAATGCCGACATTAGAGGAATTATTTAAAAACTATGGAACTATTTATGAATATGGAAAATGGTGGTAGAAGGAATAGTTAATTTTTCTGACTGGGAAAAAATTGATTTGCGAATTGGAGAAATTCTTGAAGTTGAAGATATTGAAAATGCAGACAAGCTTTACAAATTAATAATTGATTTAGGAAGTGAATTAGGAAAAAGAAGTGTTTGTGCAGGAATAAAAAAGCATTATTCAAAAAAGGACTTGATTGGGAAAAAGGTTGTTGTTTTTATTAATCTTGCTCCGAGAAAATTAAAAGGAATTGAAAGTCAGGGAATGATTTTGGCTGCTGTTAGTGATGATGAAAGTGATGTTGTTTTGCTTAGTCCTGAAAAAGATGCTGATGCGGGGAGCAAGGTGAGATGAACGATAAAAATAAATACTAATTCTGTTTAGAATGATTAATGACAAACCGCGATATTATGGAAAAACATATTGATGCTTATATGAACCATTTAGATGAAATGCTTAAACATCATGAAGGAAAATTTACTATATTTGCAGGAGAAGAACCTCTTGGATTTTGGGATACTGAATTAAGAGCACTTAAAGAAGGCATTAAGAAATATGGGAGTGTTCCAATGTTAGTTCGCGAAATCAGTAGAGAATATATTAAATATGGAAGATATGGAGAACCTGTAAGAATATTCTGAAAGATAAAAAATACTCCTCCTTATCGTGAGAAAAGAAATAATAATTGCTCCGAAATCGCTTCCAGCAGATTTCTTCGCAGAGGAAAAGTTAATGTGTAATAACTTAACGCGAGGTTTGACTTAATAACATTGTTTAAAATTAAAAAAGAGGTGATAACATTTAAACATTTACCAAAGATTTCAATTATTTATTCCTCTTCCTCTTAAATCTTCCAAAAATCCTTTTAAGGAGTTTTTCCCTGTCTTTTTTTGAATCATAATCAATATCAAGGATTTTTGCCGCTATTTCCTTGTATGCCCTTGCAGCATTGCTTTTTGGATGAGTATGAATTACAGCGTCTTTCATGCTTAGGGATTCCTGGACACAAATGTCTTCAGGTATCATGCCCAAAATAGGAACTTCAAGCATTTCTTTTACTGTCTCGGGCTTTATTTCTATTTTATTTTTTTTAACCCTTGTTACTATCACTCCAAGAACAGTTTTTTTCATCTGTTCTGCGAGTTTTATGGTTTTCAACGCGTCTGTAATTGCGGGCATTTCGGGATTAGTGACTAAAATCAGTTCTTCTGCAAGTTCAATTGTTGACATTGCTTCATTTCCCAGTCCTGCAGAGCTGTCTACTATGACATATTCTGAAATTTTCTTAAACTCTTCTCGGTATTCCTTGATTTTTTCAGGCCTGATTTTTTTCAGTTCCTTTATGGACAAAGATGAAGGTATTATCTTCATCCCTGATTCATGTTCATAAACCGCCTCAAATAAATCCGCTTTCTTGAGAAGGACATGATTTAAGCATACAGGGACTTCAGGAGAATTCAGGTGTATTCCCACATTCGGGGTTGAAAGATTTCCGTCAACTATCAGGATGTCTTTCCCGAAATAATTCATGGCTGCCCCTAGATTTATTGCTGTGGTTGTTTTTCCAACTCCGCCTTTTCCCGAACTAATTACTATTAATCTTTTCATTTTAAAAACCTACGGTTTTTATAATCCCTCAAGCGATTTTCTTTAACTGCCTCTGATGAAAATCTTTTCATTTTACAGGAGAATTGCTCCATTACGACAGAAGAAATTGCTTTGTTTTGCTTATAAATTTTTCTAACTTGTCCGCGTATTCTTTGAGTTTTTCAAGGTTTATGCTTATTTCTTCTCCTTTATAGAAAACCTTTAATGTAACATTTTTTCTGAACTCCCCTATCCTTTCTGTCTTTAAGTCGCGGATTTTCCTGAACATTTCATACATGCTTATTATCTCCAAGACCTCATAGTCCTTTTTGAATAATTTTCTCATCTGGTCTATTTTTTCCAGCGGGCTTGACGAAACTGAAGATATTTTCTTTCTTTTTTTTCCATGCTCCAGTATTCTGTTAATGCTGGTTTCTATCATCTTTGCCCACCTAAGAAGAAGATTTGTTATAACATCGCATGTTTTGGTATACTTCAAGCTAACATAAAAAAGGTGATCTGCACTTATTTTCTCCTGAATTATTTCTTCCATATCATCCATAGAAACATGTATTATCAGGAACCTTTCCTTTTTATATTTATCTTAGATAAATCCCTTTTGTCTTTTTTAATATCTCTTTTGACAGTTCCAAGAATTCTTTTACTTTCTCCAGCGTTATAATTTCTCTTTTCATGTTTTCAGACAAAATGATAATTTTCTCACCCTTCATAAACTCAACAGCACTTTGTTTATGCATTTTGATAATTTCCAGCAGTTCCAGGAATTTTTTTATTTCCTCATTTGTTATTTTGTACCTTGGCGCGCATTTATCAACAAAAGTTCTGAAGTTTTTTTCGGAATTTCTGTTGAGTTCTATTCTTTTATTTATGTATTCATACTGAAGTATGGAATTTATGCAGTTGGTTAGTGCGATTTTTGCTTCTAAGAGAACTTTCAACAACAATCTCTTGTCTTTTACCACAGGAAATGTCACATAAATCAGATGGTCAATTGCCCTTACTTTTTTTTCGGCCTCCTGAACATATTCTATAAATTTTTCCATAAGAATAGATATTTTATAAGTTGATATAAATTTGTGTTATGTGATATTCATCCTGACAACTTCATTATTGCCTCAGCCAAATCCCCTTCTGTCTCTTCCAGAGTTTTTTCTGCCTGTTCCCTTGTGACGCCGGTTTTTTCAATTAGTATCTTTATATCTTCTTCAGAAGATTCCTCCAGCACAGGTTCTTCTTTTATATCCCCTGAAATCTGAAAACTCTCCTGCCCGTGCATTGAAATCCTCGCCACAGAGGGGTTTTCAATGAAAATCTTTCCGTCAGGTTTTTCTATTATCACCCTTGAGGCAGGTATTTCTTCCTGTTTTATTCCCATTTGCCTCATAACTGCCTGCATTTTTTTTGGATTTATTTCAGGGAACATCTTAAAACTATTTTATTAGCACTCCCAAAAATATTCTGAAAACTATTATTAAGATTATAAATGCCATTACATGTATTGGTTTAAGATTAAAATTGCTCTTGTATTCTTCTTTAAATCTTACGAGCCCCCCCATTCCTGCAGGGATATTTACTGCGTTGTCTGCCATTATGAAAATTCTACCGAATTTTTATTTGTGCTGAACTCCTGTTCTGTCATAATTTTTTTATGAAAGAAGAGTATAAAAAGTTTATGCAAAATAGTATTCTGATAGTTTTATAAATTTAGGGGGTTTTCGTTTGATATGGTTAAAGAGGCCGAAGAATTCAGGAAAATAGAAGAAAAATGGAGAAAATTTTGGGAGAAAGAAGGAATTTACAAATTTAATCCCAAGAGCAATAAACCAATTTATAGTATTGACACACCACCGCCGACTGTTTCAGGAAAAATGCATATCGGGCACGTATTTTCTTATTCACAGCAGGATTTTATTGCAAGATACAAAAGAATGAGGGGATATAATGTCTATTATCCGTTTGGGACAGACAATAACGGGGTTGCGACAGAACGGCTTGTTGAGAAGGAAAAAAATGTGCGTTCAAAAGACATGTCCAGGCAGAAGTTCATTGAATTATGCTTTGATTTTTTAAAAAAAGAACTTCCTTTGTTTATTCAGGACTGGAAGAATGTAGGAATAAGCTGCGACTGGGAACTAAGTTATTCCACAATAAGCGACTATTCAAGAAAAATTTCGCAATGGAGTTTTCTGGATTTGTACAATAAAAAACGACTTTACAGGAAAGATGCTCCTTCAATGTGGTGTCCCGAATGCCAGACAGGAATTTCACAAGTAGAAGCGCAAGACAAGGAAATAGAAAGCAGTTTTAGTGATATTGTTTTTAAAATCGGAGGTGAAGAACTAATAATTGCTACAACACGCCCCGAATTGCTGCCTGCTTGTGTTGCTATTTTTTTCAATCCAAGTGATTCAAGATACAAAAAACTGAAAGGAAAAAAGGCAAAAGTTCCTTTGTTTGATTTTGAAGTCCCGATAATGGAAGATATCAGAGTTGACAAGGAGAAAGGAACAGGAATTGCAATGTGCTGCACTTTTGGAGACCAGACAGATATGGAATGGCAAAAGGCATACAATCTTCCAATAAAAGAAGCAATAACAAGAGAAGGAAAAATGTCTGCTCTTGCAGGGAGATATCAGGGAATGAAGATAAAAGAAGCAAGAAAAGAAATCATTGAAGATTTAAGAAAAAATAATCTGCTGAAAAAACAGGAAAAAATCAGTCATGCAGTTAATGTTCACGAAAGATGCGGAACAGAAATTGAATTTGTAAAGACAAAACAATGGTTCGTGAAATATCTTGATTTGAAAAAAGAAATGATATCTTGGGGAAGAAAATTAAATTGGCATCCTGAACATATGAGAGTAAGATATGAAAACTGGATTAAAGGGCTTCAATGGGACTGGCTGATTTCAAGACAAAGATATTTTGGAGTTCCATTTCCTGTTTGGTATTGCAAGAAATGCGGAGAAATAATTGTTGCTGATGAGAAACAGCTTCCTGTTGATCCTTTGCAGGACAAACCCATGAAGAAATGCGAATGTGGAAGCAGCGATTTTATTCCTGAAAATGATGTTCTTGATACATGGTTTACATCATCAATGTCCCCGATAATTGCAATGAAGCTTTTGGAAAAGAAATTATGGAGCAAGGTTTTTCCGATGAGTATGAGACCTCAAGCACATGAGATTATAACCTTCTGGCTTTTTAACACTGTTGTAAAAAGCAACCTGCATTTTAAGAAAAATCCGTGGAAGGATGTAATTATTTCAGGATTTGCCACATTAAGAGGGGAAAAAATGTCAAAAAGCAAGGGAAATGTGATTCATCCGCAGGAAGTCATGCAAAAATACGGGGCAGATGCTTTGAGATACTGGGCTTCTGGCTCAAAACTCGGAGAAGACACCGACTACAAAGAGAAAGATGTTATTACAGGAAAAAAGTTTGTGACAAAAATATTCAATGCTTCCAGGTTTATTTTTATGAATCTTGGTAAAAAAGGAAAAATGCAGAAACCCAAAAAACTTTCAGAAGTTGACAGGCTTTTTTTAAGAGAGTTTAATAAGGTTATCAAAAATTCAACGAAGTCCTTTGAGAAATATGAATATGCAAAATCCAAGAGCGAGGCGGATTATTTTTTCTGGAAAATTTTTGCGGATAATTATCTGGAGATAGTAAAAAACAGGGTTTATAACGGGACAAAAGAAGAGAAATGTTCTGCGTTTTATACATTATACAATATTCTTTTAGGAATTTTGAAAATGATGGCTCCTTTCACTCCTTTCATAACAGAAGAAATTTATCAGAATTATTACAGGAAAAACGAAAAGACAAAGAGCATACATTTGTGCAAATGGCCAGAAGAATTCAAAATTGAAAATAAAAAGCAAGATGATAAAAAATTTCCCCTTTTGTTAAAAATTATTTCTGATGCAAGAAAGAAAAAGTCGGAAAATCAAAAATCTGTCAGGGCAGAGATTATCCTGACAATTGACAAAAAAACCAAAGCAATTTTGAAAGACGTTTTAGGGGATTTAAGGGCTGTCGTAAATGCCAGGGAGATAAAGGAAGGAAAGTTTAATGTGGAGTTTGTTTGAAAAGAGTCCGCTGTCGCAGAAATTGATAATAGATTAATCTAAAAACAAGGTTGTTAGGACGAATAAAGTGTTATGGATTTTAATCTATTGACTTTTCAGGTTAATTATTTAACCTGAATATCAACCTTGCGAGTGAAATGAGCAGCTATTTAATTGGGGTTTGTGTAAGCAAATCTTTTTAAACTATTTTTGTATTTTAAATTTATGGGCGTTGAGGATAAAACAAAATCAGGGAAGCATATTCCCTTATCAGGAAATGCTGTAGCAAAAAGAAGAGTTATTCAGGGGTATATGGGAGACCTTGTTACTGTCCGGTGTAGTAGCGGAAAATATTATTCCGGGAAGATATCTGAAGTTAACGGGACTTCTTTTTCGCTTAGGTCGGATAATGAAACATTTCTGGTTCACTACTCTGATTTAAGAGCACTTGTTCTTTGATTTTGATAGTTTTATAAATTTGAATTCTTTTTTCATAATATGACAAAATACACCAAACTTGAACTTGAAGAAGTTCTGCAGGAACTGGAAAAACACAAGGGCAGGCACACAGAACTTATTACAGTTTTAATTTCTGCGGATTATGATGTAAATTCTGTTTCCAGACAGCTGGAAGCAGAAAAATCAACAGCAAAGAACATAAAATCATCTGCAACAAGAAATAATGTCACAGATGCTCTTGACAAGATTACAAGATTTTTAAAGGGCTTTAAAAAAACTCCGGAGAACGGGCTGGCTTTGTTTTGCGGGAACATAAGCCCTGTGGAAGGGCAGAGCGATTTGCAGTTGTGGGATATTGAGCCCCCTCTTGCATTAAAAACAAGATTATACAGATGCGACAAAGAATTTGTCCTTGCTCCCCTGAAAGAAATGCTTGAAGTTGATGAAGTTTTTGCCCTGCTTGTTATGGACAGAAAAGAGGCAACAATCGGCTTGCTGGAAGGAAAAAGGATTATTGTAATGCAGAAGATGAGTTCTGGAGTGCCAAGCAAGGTCAGGGCAGGTGGGCAATGTTTAAGTCCTGATAGTTGGGTCAGTTTAAATAATAAAAATAGAGATATAGCTGATTTAAAAATAAATGATAAGATAAGGGCTTTAGACTTTAAAAGTAATAAAATAATCTTTACTAAAGTAAAAAATAAATGGGGGAGTGTTAAAAATAAGATTTTAGAAATTATTTTTGAGGATGGGGGGTCAATTATTTCTTCTTTAGACCACACATTTTTTAGAAAAAATAAAGGTTATGTTGAGGAAGTTATTGCACGAGATTTGAGAAAAGAGGATATTTTGATATGTTCTAATAATCATGATGTTTTGGACTTAAAAATTATTAGTATTAAAGAAAAAGAAGGTAATTTTAAATTAGTAGACATTGAAACAGAAAAAGGAAACTTTTTTGCAAATGGGTTTCTAGTTCATAATTCTTCACAGCGTTTTCACCGTATCACAGAAGGGCTCACCAAGGAATTTTACAAGAGAATTGCGGAAGAAATGAAAAAGAATTTTTTTGAAATGCCAAAACTCAAGGGCATAATTGTCGGAGGGCCTGTTCCCACAAAAGACGAATTTCTTGACGGAGAGTACCTTGCCACGAAACTCGGGGAAAAAGTAATAGGAAGAGTGGACATAGGAGGAAGCGATGAATCAGGATTAAAAGAGCTTGTTGTGAAGGCACAGGACATACTTGCGAGCCAGGAAATAATAAAGGAAAAGAAACTTCTTGAAAGATTTTTTGAAACTTTAGGAGAAAAGCCATATCTTTCTGCATTAAGGGAAGAAGAAACCGGGAAAGCCCTCAAATATGGGGCAGTTGACACCCTTTTCCTGTCAAAAGGAACAGACAAGAGCATTGCTTCTGAACTCAAGAAACTTGCAGAAAAAACAGGGGCAAAAATTGAAATAATTTCTACAGAGACAGAAGAAGGAATGCAGTTCAAAAATCTCGGGGGAATTGGGGCAATTTTGAGGTTTAGGATTTAAAATTTGAAATGATAAAAAGAAAGACAATAAGGCAATTTCTGAAATTTGCGGTTGTTGGCTTTGTCGCAACAATCATAAATATTGGCTTATTATATTTATCCACAGAATTTTTAGTCAAATCTATAAAAAAAGGATTTAAGATATCTGAAATTCCGGTTACTCATTATCCGAGAATAAAAGGGGAAGCCACATGGGCTAATATCAGGGTTATTTTATGCAAGTTTTAAGGACGCATTAAGATTAAAAAAGAAAATTGCCAATCTTCAATAATTTTAATTCAATAACCCTTAAAAATACAAGGTTTCTCTTATCTTCATGGAATCAACCAGCAAGACCCTGAATGAAATTGATGAGGCAAGGGAAAAAGAGGACATGAAAAAACTTGAGGCAGTGTTTTTTGTTTCAGGGAGATTTCTCAATATGCAGGAATTAATTTCTTTCAGCGATTTAAATCCAATCATAATCAGGGAGCTGATTGACAAGCTGAAGAAAAAATACGAGGAGAGTGATTCTGCCATAGAAATAATTGAAAAAAACTGCTTGTGGAAAATGGATGTAAAGCCGGAATATTCCAATGTTGTCAACAAACTTGCCACAGGAAGTTCAGAGTTTACAAAAGCAGAGCAGGAGACGCTTGCAATTATAGCATATAAACAGCCGATAAAGCAGTCTGTTCTCGTAAGGATAAGGGGGAACAAGGCATATGAACACATAAAAAAATTCCTTGAACTTGAACTGATTAAAAAGAAAAAAACCGGGCATACTTATGAGCTTTCCCTTTCTGATGATTTTTATGATTATTTCAATATTTCCGGGGAAGAAAGGTTTATTAAAAAATCAGGAACAGGAGAATAAAATGTTTGAATTCCTGACGGCAGTTTATCTTTTTTACATTTTTGTAGCACTTTATTTTTTATTGTTGTATGCTCTGCTTTATTTTTTTAACAGGAAAAATATGTTTTTTTCTCCAGAGATCACAAAGTATTATTCCATTGATGTTGTAGTTCCATGCTATAACTGCGAGAAAAATATTGCAGATACAATACGCTCTCTACTTGATTCAGATTATAGGGGGCTTTGGAAAATAATAGTTGTTGATGATTGCAGTACAGACAATTCCTATAGAATAATGAAACAGATTGCAAGAAAAAACTCAAGAGTTATTGCAGTAAAAACTCCGAAAAATACAGGAAATGCTGCTGGCGCAAAAGATTACGGGGCAAAGTTTTCAAAAGCAGAACTTATCGGATTTACTGATGATGATTCTTCTCCGCAAAAAGACGCAATATCAAAGATGGTAGGTTTTTTTGATAATCCAAAAACCGGGGCAGTTACATCCATGGTCCTGGTTAAAAACAAAAATAATTTCATAGAAAAACTGCAGTCAAGGGAATATAGAATTATTGCATTTACAAGGAAACTTTTGGGTTTTATAGGAGCGATTTATGTTACTCCGGGGCCGCTTGCCATTTACAGGAGGAAGGCTTTCAATGAAGTGGGGGGATTTGACAAAAAAAATCTTACTGAAGACATTGAAATAACCTGGCATATAATTTCCAGGGGTTATAATGTTGAGTTGAGCCTCTTGTCAAGGGTTCATACTGTTGTCCCTGAAAATATCTCTAGCTGGTTTAAGCAGAGAATAAGATGGAATATAGGCGGAATACAGACAATAAACAAATATAAAAAAGAATTTTTTGGGAAAGGGATTTTGGGCAGTTTTATACTTCCGTTTTTTGTTTTTTCATGGTTTTTGGGAATTTTAGGGCTGATAATTCTGATTTACAGATCTGTTAGGGGTTTTATAGTCAATTATCTTTCTGTTTCCTATTCGCTTAAATCCCAGGTTGCTGTCTTAAGTTTAAGTGACATAAATCTTATTCCGAATGTCCTTGTTTTCTTCGGAGCATTAACCCTTGTGCTGACTTTTGTATTTACATTTACTGCATTCAGATACTCAAAAGATAAAGAATTTAAAGATATAGAATTTTTCAGCATATTAGTTTATATATTCATTTATCTTTTACTTTACCCTGTGGTACTTGCTGTTTCAATATATAAATTTTTAAGAGGAAAACATTCTTGGTAAAATGCAACTTGGAAATCCGAAAAATGTTCTTTGGGAAGCTCTTCTTCTGACTGCAGTAGTATTTATCCTGGGGCTTTTCCTTGGAATTGCACTAGAGTCAGAAAGACTTGGAAAAGTTAATAATTATTATGCCAAGTCAGAGATTTCCATGATTGATATTTTGGCCTTCAGTGAAATGATTGATAGTGAAGAATTAAACTGCGAAAATTTAATCCTTCATAATCTTGAATTTGCGGACAAAATTTACAATGAAGCATTACTCCTTGAGAAATATGAGGAGTCAGGAAAAATCACAAATCAGATTTTTATTGCCCATCAGAAATATGACCTTTTAAGAACCTTTCTGTGGGATAATGTAATCAAGGCAAAAGAAAAGTGCAAGGAAGATTTTTCATATGTTGTTTACCTTTATGAATATAAAACTAAGGACCTGACAAAAAAAGCGACTTACAAAGTTTGGTCAAGAGTTCTTTTTGATTTAAAGGGCGAATTCGGAAACAAGATAATACTCCTTTCTATAGCTGTTGACAATGATTTAATTTCCTTAAATTATCTTATTTCAAAGTTTAAGATTTCCAAATTTCCTGCAGTAGTAATTGACGGGAAAATTGTTTTGTATGAATTAAGCACCTCGGAAGAGCTTGAAAAATATATAGTTAGTTAAGTATACAAATCTTAAAAAACACATTCTTTCTATTTCAAATCATGGCGAGATGTTTTGTATGCGGAGTTTCTGATGATAAGGCGGAGTTATTGGAAGTAATTTCCGACAAGGGCATAGATAAAATCTGCGAGAACTGCCTCATAAGGGAAAACCTGCCTGTAATCAGAAGAAATAAATCTGTTCAGCCAGAAGTGAGAGAAAATGTTTATAAGAGGTATTCACGGGTTTCAGGAACTGCTTCAGGAACAAGGACATTTGACAAGAGCGGAAATCTGATGAAGCAGGAGGAGAGTTTGAGGAGCTTGGTTGATAAAAATTACATGAAAAATCTTCCAGGGGAAAAAGGAGAATATCCCAATTTAATAGAAAATTTTCACTGGATTCTTATGAGAGTAAGAAGGGCAAAGCACTTAACCCAGAAGCAGCTTGCAGATGCCATCTCTGAACCAGAAGCAGCGATAAAAATGGCAGAACAGGGAATTCTGCCTGCAAACGGGGAGAGGTTGATACAGAAAATAGAGAGACATCTGAATATAAATCTTTCAAAAGGAGAAAACCAGCTATTCAGGCAAAATTCTGTTCAGGTAATTCCAAAGGATAAACTTGATTTAAACGAGGATTTTGACATCGGGCTTTTAAAAGATGAGCAGCTGAAAATATCTGACCTGAAAGAGATAAAGCAGAAAAAAGAGAGAAGGTTTTTCTGGAGCAGGAAACCGAAAGAGGAAACTCTCGGAGAAGGCGGGAGCATGAAAGAAGGCAAAAATGTTGAAGAGGATTTGTCTGATGAGGACATAGACGAGATGTTTAAGGATGGGTGAATGAAGTTTCTCGCAGTAAAACATAACTTTTATAAATCAATTTTCTTAACCTTTATCATGGAAATTAATATTCTTGAGAGTTCAAAAGACGAGATGAAACTTGAACTTAGTAATCTGACAATTGCGGAGATTTTGAGAGTTTATCTGAACAAGGATTCTTCTGTAACTTTTGCTGCCTGGAAAAGAGAGCATCCGACAAAAAGTCCTGTCCTCTTGGTGAGGACAAAAGGGAAAACAGCAAAGAAGGCAGTCAATGACGCTGTTTCCGGCTTAGTCAGGGACTTGGACAAACTTGAAGAAGATTTTAAGAAGATGAAATAATTTCTCCACTTAAAATTGTCTGCTGATGCAGATTTATGTAACAATTAATAACAGAAATTTATAATTTTCATTAACTCAAAATTGTTCTTTATATTAAATACTAACTAAATATTTGCGAAGCAAAGTATCTTTAGCGAACGAGCAAAGCGAGCGAGTATAAATTAAATCTTCAAAGAGATATTACAACAATCCTTATTAATCAGCTGCACCATATTTTTTCATGTCTAAAGACAGAATTTCTACAGGCAGTTATGACTTGAACAAATGGCTTTTTGGGGGATATGAGACCGATGTGATAACAATGATTGCAGGGCCTCCCGGAAGTGGAAAGACAAATTTCGCGATACTTGTTTCATGCAGTCAGGCGAAAAAGGGGAACAAGGTTCTTTTCATTGACACTGAAGGCGGATTTTCATCAGAGAGGGTAAAGCAGATTGCCGGAGAAGGCTACGAGGACATATTAAAAAACATACTCTTATTGTCTCCTACAAAATTTGAGGAGCAGAAAAAGATGCTTTTTAATTTATCAGACAGGATAAAAAAAGAAAATTTTGGAGTTGTAATCATTGACGGAATGGCTATGCTTTACAGGCTGGAAATGGGTGACGCGAACAAAGTCAAGGACTGCGAGAAAGCAAAAGGAATAAACAGGGAAGTTGCAAAACAAATGAGAGTCCTTTCAGAAATATCAAGAAGGCAGAAAATCCCGGTTATAATAACAAACCAGGTTTATTCTGACTTTTTGCCTTATGACGATTTGAAAAAGGGCGTGGAGAAAAATGTGAATATTGTCGGGGGAGATTTGTTCCAGTACTGGAGCAAGTGCATAATTGAGCTGAAAAACGAAAAAGACAAGAAAAAAGCAATTCTTCTGAAGCACAGAAGCTTGCCCAGAAAAGAGATGAGTTTTGAGATTAAAAATTCAGGTATTTTCAAGAAGGGCTGGATTTAATTATTGGTTTATGCAGGTGATTTGTTTAAGAAATAATCATTGTTTAAATTGTCTCACTCTGCTCCTGATTTCACTTGCCTGCTGATTACATCGTGAAATCATTCGCTTTCGCTCTACTCGCAACCTCACCATTACGGGCGATATGTGAAGTTGCTCGCTCGTAGATTAACACATATTATTAATATAGAACACCGGATTATTGATTAACAATTATATATTTGTGAATGTTAGCGAACGCAACCATGTTTGAGAAGTCAAACCAAATCAGGACTTTTTAAACAAAGCCATATGCAGGGATAAATTTATTAATCAAAGATTTCAGAAATTTGTATGGCTAATGCTGTGGAAATTTTTGTTGAGGAGCACAAAAAATCAATGGCTCCCCCAATATTAAGATATGAACTTAGACACGCCTATTCTCCTGGCGGAGATCTTTTTTATTACGCAACAGGGGAAATGTTCTCTGATTCAAAAGGAACTCTTGCAGGAAAAATTGAGGAATTTAATTGTTCATTAAATCTTTCTCTTAGCCGATTGAAATTTCCTTTTTCTTTAAGTGCAATATCTGGTTCTTTTGAGGAATCAGGGAATTTTGCTTATCTTGAATTTATAAGATTATTTTCAAATTCCATTTTTCTACCATGCTATGTTCTTCTTGAAAGAGGCAGGGCAGGAAATGGAATTGGCGGGCATTATGAGGGAATTTGGAGTTTTCCAAGAGACGAATTCTCAAAAATTTCAGAAATGCCCAAAGCAGAAAAAATAAAATTTTTCAGGAATTTGGGAGCAGAAGAGGCAATCGTAAATTTAGAGCAGAAATAATTTTCAGTTTAAATTAGATTAACAGAATGAGCAACTAATTAGTGATTATACAATAATATAAACTTTTAACATTGTTCAATTTTATGTCAGACATTAAATTTGAAGTTATCAAAAAAATATCTGATACAAGATTCAGATACCGTGATTTGAAAGAGGTTTCAAAACTTGACAGCAATTCACCGCCAAGTGTTTTTGTGGGAAGCAAGTTAAGGTATCCTTTGGTGAATGTCGGAATTCTTTCTCCCTTGGAGAGAGATGAAAACGCGTGGCTTTATGATGACGCAAAATACTGGGCCGACAATAATTTCCAGATTGGAGATGTAATAAGATTAAGAGACGGGTTGCTGAATTCAAGATTTCAGTCAAGGGTTCAGGACTGCCGCGCAGAGAAAAATAATAAATTTATTGAAATTGCAAAGGAAATTGCAGTTGCATCAAAGCCGGTGGATGTTGAAATTGAATTAAGGAACAGGTTAAAATTCAGAAGGCAAAAAGACAGGGTTCTTGCTCCTAATGGAATGAGGGGGAATTTGAAACAGGCAAAGATAACAGGCAATGTGAAAGTTGACAGGAAAATTGACAAGGTGATAAATGATGATTTGAAGGCAGTTGAAAGCATAAAATATCTTTATAAAAATAATTTTTCAGAATACACATTAAGCAAGATTTTAAGTGTCGGAGTTTTAGGACTGAAAAAAAACAGGAGATTTGTTCCTACAAGATGGAGCATAACAGCCACAGACGACACTCTTGGAAAAACTATTCTTGAAAAATTGAGGGATTGCAAATGGCTTGAAAATTATGAATTATTTTTCGGAGAGTTCATGGGAAACTGCTATCTAATAATGCTTTTTCCTAATGTCTGGAGTTATGAGCTTTTTGAACTTTACATGCCGAGAAGTTCATGGAATCCTTCAAGCGAGATGAAAGCATCAACTGACTTTGAGAGTTTTTCAGGAAGAAAGGACTATGCCTCAAATTGCGTCGGGGGCTATTATGCCAGCCGGCTTCCTATAATTGAGCATCTCAACAACGAAAAGAGGCAGGCGTCTGTTCTTGCAATACGGCTTGAAACACCAAGTTACTGGGCTGCTTTGGGAGTGTGGGTTGTGAGAGAGTCAGTAAGAAAAGCATTAAAAAATAAGATGAAATTTGAAACAAAAGAGGAACTGATAAACAGCGTGAAGAGAATAGGAAAAATAAAGTTTGATTTTGATGTTCAGGAAATTTTGAATAAAAGCTTGCTGTTAAAGCAGATTGCCACACAAAGGAATTTGGGGAAGTGGATGTAGAAATCAATCATAAATATTTTTTCTGTGTCCAATTCTCAAAACAATTATTTTATTAGCGGAAATTAAAACATCTATTATTGCTCTATAATCTCCAGTTCTCAATCTCCACAATTTTTGTCCCTGCAATCTTTTAAGATATCTGAAAGGGTTCTCTTTTATTGAATAAATTTTATTTAATATGATGTCTCTATCTTTCTTTTGTAATTTTTTGAGAAAATTTTCTGTGTTCTCTTCAATTTGAATTGAATACATGCTACCTAAGCGTAACACCTAATTCTTTCGCAACCTGCTCTATAGGTTTTACCTTTCCCCTTTTAACATTTTCCAAAGCTATTTTGATATCCTCAATTTCTTCTTCACTTAAACTCTCTTCTTCATCATTATCTATAAGGTTATTCAACAAATCATCATAACTTTGTCTCTCAAAACTTTTCAGGAGTTTTAACCTTTCAAGAGTTTCATTGCTTATCTGTATAGTTGTTTTTTTCATATTATATACTTGTTATAGTTGCTATATAAATATTTCTATTCTTGTTAAAATCGAAAGATATATATGATTTCTTTAATTTGTATATCTCCTTAGTCGGGATTAAACAATTTCGTCAAAAGGGATTGAAAACAAAAGAGATGAAAAAAGCTAATAATAAAGTTTGGGCGATAATCGGGGTTGCCTTGGTTGTTGCTGTTGTTGCTTCTGCAATAAGTGCAGTTATTACAAGCAATGTGATTTCTGTTATGTCTGTTGGTCGTTATGCTTCTGGCAATCAGAGGGCCTATAGTAGGTGAGGTTGACAATCTGTTAAAAAATGTCTTTTACAAAAACTTTAGTGGGGATATAACATTTTATGAAAAAAAGAATGGTAAGGATTTCAATAAATATTTTGTTCTATCTATACTTGGCGGTCCAGAAACTTTTAGAGCAAGTGTTTCACAAGATTTAACTTCTGCTAGAAATGAGACGAGTATTGAGCAATATGATAATGGCTGGATACCTATTTGTGTTCGGAAGTTTGCTGGTGATACTTGTAGCGTAGGGGGATATAGAACTTAGTATAAATAAAGTTTATTATAAAACAGATGGAGATGAATATGTTTCTCTGGGATTGATTACTCCGTCAAATAATCCTGATGGAGCATATTTTCTAAGATTAGAATAATCTTATTTAATCTAATTTTCCTTTTATTTTCCCTCTTCTTCTTTTTCTTTATTTTGTTTTTCCCTGTATTCCTCCAACCTTTTCTTATTCGTCTCGCACTCGCGGTTGAAGCAGAAAATCCACGGGCGTTTTCCTTTTCTTATTGACATCAGCATCGGAAAACCGCATTGTTCGCAAGTTTTTCTCGGAGTAACAGGTTTTATCAGGCCGTTTGGCGGAAGAGAATAAGTTGTTTTGCATTCAGGATAGGCATTGCACGCGACAAAATATCTCCTTGTTTTTTTTGAATATATTATTGCAAGATTTCCTTTTTTGCAGACAGGACAGATATTTAATTTGTTTTCTTCTCTTTCCTGCTTTATGAATTTTTCATTTGCTTTTGTCAGTTCTTCTCCGATGTTTTTTTCCTTTTCTTCGAACTGCATTATAATTTTTCTGATTGTCTCTTTTGCTTTGTCAATTATTTTTTCCTGCTTTTCCCCGAAGTTTTTCTTTGACTGCGATATGGAGTCCATCTCTTTTTCAAAATCCCTTGTCAGCTCCTCGTCTATTATTACAGGGGAGTATTTCTCAAGAGTTTCAACAAGGGAAATTCCCAGAGGAGTTGCTTCTATGCTTTTTTCCCTGATATATCCCCGGTCATAAAGAGTTTCTATTATATTTGCTCTTGTGGCTTTTGTTCCAAGGTTCTTCTTTTCAAGTTCTGATACAATTGAGGCAGGAGAATAACGCCTTGGTGGCTGGGTTTCTTTTTCCTCTGTTCTTACATTGATTATTTTAACCTCTCCTTCCAAATCAGGTATGTCTTTTTCCTCAATTTTTACAGGGTAGATTTCCATCCAGCCCTTTTTTCTCACAGAAGTTCCTTTTGCAGTGAAAACCAGCCCTTCTGCTGTTACTCTTACTGTTTTGTTGTCAATTATCGCATTATCGCAGAAAAGAGACAGGAATCTTTTAACGATTAAATTGTATATTTTTTCCTCTTCCCCTGATAAAACCTGGGATTCTCCTGTGGGATATATTGAAGGGTGTGCAGGGTCTGATTTTTTTCCTTCTATTGGTTTTTGCCTTGTTATTAATTTTTCAGCCCTGTATTTTCCTGCCAGTTTGTTCAGAATTGACTTATAGTCCACTGAATCAGGGAGTTTTTGAGATGAAGTTCTTGGGTAGGATATTAATCCTGCAAGATAAAGGGATTGTGCTAATTGCAGGGTTCTTGCAGGAGTTATTCCGTGCAATCTGTATGCTTCTGTCTGAAGAGATGTTAAATCAAAGGGAGGATTTGGCTGCAAAATCTGTTCTGTTTTTTTTGTTTCTGCTGTTGCTGTTTTTCCTTTTAACTTTTCAAATTTTCCCAGTTCCTGCTTCCTGAAAATATCCTTGTTATGTCTTAATTCAAGGGTGTGCGAATTTTTTACTGTTATAAAAACCTGCCAGTAAGATTGTGATTTAAATGCTTGTATCTCTTTTTCTTTTTTTACAATTAATTCAAGTGCAGGACCCTGAACTCTTCCTATTGACATAATCCTGAATTTTCCTGCGGATTTTATTGCATTCATCAGTGCTCTTGAGAGATTTATTCCGTAAAACCAGTCAAGATAATGCCGTGTTTCTCCTGCTATTGCATGCCCCCAGTTTAATGTCTGAAACTTTAAATCGTAGGATTTTTCCAGTTCTCCTGCTGTAAGAGTTGAGAATTTCATTCTCTGTGCATCTTCCTGCCCGCATATGTGTTTCACAATATTCAGCCCTATAACCTCTCCTTCAACATCATAGTCGGTTGCTATTGTTATGCTTCCCGCTTTTTTTGCTAATTTCAGGATTGTGTCATAATATTTTTTTGTAAAATCATTTTTTCTTGCCAGGAAATTCGGAACCCATTGGATGTCAAAAACAGGAAGCATATTTGAATTTGATTTTTTCTGGCTTAGTGTAAGAAGATGCCCGACTGCACAAGCAACAATTATTTCTTTTCCGCCGCGTTCAAGTTCATAATACGGAACTCCGGAGGAATTTCTTTTTGCTGATTTTCCGAGAGAATCTGCAATTTTCAGCGCCGCCTGCGGCTTTTCTGTTATGATTAATTCATAGCCATCTTTTTTGAGATTGATTTTTTCAAGGGGGGAATATTCTGTTTTTCCCCCTGTTGCTCTTGTTTTCTTAGTGTATTTTCTCCTTGGCTTGCCTGTTTTGCTTTTTCCCTTTTTCAGTATTTCAAGGGTATCCATTTCAGGAATTTTGATTTCTTTTTCAACAGCATGCCTCAAATCTCCCTCGTTCACAGGGAAAAATTCCTCTGCTGTTGCCTGCTCGTTTGTTTTTTTTGATTTTTTTCGCATCAGATATGTTTACAGAACAATTTAAATTGATTTAAAAATTTATTTGAAGCAATTTTCATCATATTTCAAAAATCTTTTCCTTTCTTGAAACGTTTATTACCTTTGTTTTTCCGACTTTTTCCTCAACACCGCCTGCCTCATGTATGTGTGCATTTATCAAAACATCGGGCTTGAATTCATTTATTGCTTTTCTTACTGCCTTGCTCCCTCCAAATCCGGAGAATTCTGACTCGCTTCCAGCATGATGCATGTGCGTTACCATTATCTTCTTGCTCAATCCCTTTACTTTTTCATTTCCTTTTTTCAGAAGGTTGAATATGTCTGAGTCCTTTATTGTATATATGCCTGTGTCTCCTCCTCCTACACCGAAAATTCCCAAATCATTTTTTACAAAAGAATAGCCGTGGATGCTTTTTGTGTTAGGGTATACTTCTGCAAGAAAATCTATTGTCGCGAGGGATTCGTGGTTTCCCGGAATTAAAAGAACCTGCTTTTTTGCCTCTGTGAAAGGAGAGATTATGTTTCTTATGGGCTGTTCCGCAAAAGTTATGTCCCCTGCCATTATAACTAGGTCAACATTTTCCCTTTTTGCCTTCTCTGCAAGTCTTTTTGCGAGAGTGCTGTCTCCGTGAATGTCTCCGATTGCAAGAATTTTAGTTTTTTTCTTATTTTTGTCTTTTGCCATCACTTAGCAGGCATTTTCATATTAATAAATATTTTGAGTGGCATGCTAATATATCCTTTCCAAAAGATTTAAAAGGAAAGTACTTTCACAATATATACATTAAACTAAACATAGAAAATGAGAAAAAACTTACCCTTGAATATGGAAATTTTTAACTCATTCATATTTCCAAATAAACTGAAAAATCCAAATGAAAGATAATTTTGACATCTTTTTCAGGAGAAAGCCCGCTTTGATGCTGGTTTCTTTGAAGAAGAATACAAGGATGAGATATGGAAGTTTATTGGCTAAAGAAGTTGACTGTACTTACAGCCACGCAGTGAAAATTCTGCAGACATTGGAAGTTTTGAAGCTTGTGGGTTTTGAAAAAAGGGGGCGGATAAAAGTGATAAAGCTTACAAACAAAGGCAGAGAAGTGGCGGACTGCATAGAAACAATAAGAAATCTGATTAAATGATTTTGAGAAATTTAGCCCCTGAACGAACCAGATAAATTGGAAATGTTTTAGAAAGCAGGAAAAGTCCTGCTAACAAAAATAAGCAAATTATTTCAAAAATGGAGCAAACTTTTTTATTTTTTCCTCTCAAAACTTTTCCATACAGAGGCAACTTTTTTTGCTCTTGTGCTAAGCCTTTTCAAGATGGACTTTCTTATATCCACACTTTTTACAACCCTTTTCTTCCCAAAAAAGTTGATTACAGCATTCCCGACTTCTTCAACAAGTTCTTTCTGCTTTGAAGCAGAAAATCCCGCTTCTCTTGCTGCTCCTTTAAGGGCTTTTCGTATTTTTGATGGAGCAAAGGCCTGCCTCCTTTTTCCGCCTCTTTTTATTACTGTTGTCATATGAATATATATTTTAAAGAATATATAAAGTTTTTGGGGAGGTACCTATGCTCACTTCGTTCGCTTAAATTTGTCTGCTAACGCAGATATTTTTATTTTAGTTAGTGATAAATGCTCGGACAATAAGTTATTAGGCAGGTTTCTGTTATTAAATGAATTAAGTAAATTATTTGAGAAACAAACTGTATAAAAAAATGGCCCCGATGGGATTTGAACCCACGACACCCGGATTAAGAGTCCGGTGCTCTAAACCAGGCTGAGCTACGGAGCCGCGAAGACACCAAGGTTTCTTTCGCTTAATCTTCCTTTAATATCATTAGAAAAAGGGATTAAAAAGTTTATCTATATTCTTTCTGTGTTTTAATTTATTAAAATACAGCCGAATACCATTTATCTATATTCTCTCCAGGTAAATTCGCACTTTGTGCACTTGAAGAACTTTGTTTCTGCTTCGTCTCCTGAACGCGTCTGAACTGTCCAGAAATATGCCTTGTCATTCTTGCATTTTTTGCATTTTTCTACGACTATCGGAAAAACCTGGGTGTCTTTGACCGAATATACTGCGATTTCTTCCTTGGAACTCATTTTCTCCGAAGAAGTTATTTTTGTTTTTTCTTTTGAAGCGTAATTGCATCTTGGACATCCGTAATTTTTTCTTTTCTGAACAAGAACTGCTCCGCATCTTGGACAAAATTCCATATTTTTAACCTATTCACCCCGGGTATTCATTTCTCTTGACTATTTTTCTTTAAAAATCTTTCTTATCCTAATTTTCCCTGCAAAAACCTCTTTCTTCTGGAACTCTCAAGTGCTCAAAAAATATCAGCTTTACCCAGCCCAAAGAAGGAGCAATTCTGAAAACTGCTTTTCCGACTAATTGTTCTTCTTTTATTTCTCTTTCATCAACTCCTGCGGGATTATTGTTAGGAGTCAGAACAGCATTGTTATTGTCCCCGATTGTGGTGAAGGTAAGGACACCAAGGTTTCCTTGACCATCAACCTTCCTTTCAATTTTTATTATTCTGTGAATCACAGGAGTTTTTCCCCCTGAATCAAATAGGATTATATCCCCTATTTTCAGTTTTTCTGGATTTGCTTTTACTAAGAATAAAATATCTCCCTTGCTAAATCCTCTTTTGAACTGGAATTTTTCAAATTCACCTTTATCTATTTTCAGGTTGTTGTATTTTTCGTCATGCCTTTCCCACCAGTTGTCAAAGACAGAGAAAACATTTCCCTGATGGTGCATGCTGCAGGACTCAACAATAGCCAGTGGAAGGGAAGTTCCTGTTACTAAACTCAAAACAGGGAAGAATATGAATTTCACGAATACAAACAGGAATATCAGGGAAAACAGCCAGCCCTTTAAGCTGTCATCTTTCCAGAGAAGATACCAGAATTTCTTCCAGTATCTTTTAATTTTGTTTTCTTCACCGCTTTTTTTCATCAAGAGAAATAACAAAGTAGGTTTTTAAAATATGCGAATTTAAAAATAATAAACGAATTTTAAGGATTGCAACGCGAACCGCCAGCAACACCACCAGTAGCACTGTAATTGCATCCCTTTGGACAGGTTGCAATGTAACTCACACAACGAGTGCCAAATATTCCCCAAAAAAATTTATTGCAGTAATATTCCTTTAACCAATTTTTTCCAATGCAAACATCATCATATACATATGTGAGCCCATATTTATAATGGATGCATCTTGCAGGATTAATGGCAGATACTCCGTAATCCCCATCTTCACATACCCCCTTTTATATTTGAAACTACGGCATTTCCTGTTATGCTCAAGGCAATTCCTGTCAAAACCAGGAAACTAATAATTATAACAACTACAACTCTCCAAGGAAATTTCTTTTTCATCTCTTTTTATTATTCTTTTTAAATAACCCTCCCTTATAAGTTTTGTTGTTTCATTTAATTTGTGTGCAGTTTTCACCGAAATATTTAAATAGTATACATTTCTTGTGTATACAAGTTGTGTATACAAATATACAACCTCCTTCCATCAGTTATGGCTGTGGAAACACAGCCACTCTGTATAATCAAAAAAATAAAACAAACGAAGAACAGAAAAAGTGATAGACATATTTGACAGCAAAATATTATGCAAGAAATGCGACAAGCCCATGACTAAAGCAAAGATAGTCAGGAACGGATTTATTTTCAGGGCAATGGTTTGCCCCAAATGCAGCGAGAAAATAATCCATCCTGTTGATGAACAGGAATATAATAAATTTATAAATCTTAGAAACAAGGAATTTCAAGTCAAGATGAGAGTTGTCGGGAACAGCTACACTGTTTCAATCCCTAAGGAGATAATCTCTTTTATGAATGAGCAAAAAAAAGTCATGAATGACATGGTAAGATTATGCTTTGAGGAGATGGGAAGATTGTCCTTAAACTTTGGAGGAAAGAATTAAAACATGCCTAAAAAAGAAATTCAACTGAAGGTAGTAGAAGCATTGCAGGACGATGCATACAAAGGAATAGCGAGAGTTGACTCTGAAGTTATGAGAGAACTTGGGATAAGAAGGGGAGATGTCATATTTATTCAGGGAGAAAAGGGAACAGTTGCAATAGCAGACAGGGCTTATCCAGCAGATGTCGGAGAGGGAATTCTAAGAATTGACGGGATATTAAGAAGAAATGCAAAAACAGGAATAGGAGATATAGTAAAGGTTTCAAAAGCAGACATTAAAGAAGCAAAGAAAATAACAATTGCTCCTGCACAAAAAGGAATTATGGTTCAGGCAGATTCAAGAAGTTTGAAAAGAGGGCTTTTGGGAAGAAGCATAATAAAAGGGGACATAGTTGTTCTTGGCGGAGTTCAGAGAAGAAGAGATTTAATTTCAGAAGAATTCGGGGACATCAATGACATATTCGGGAATTTTGACGAGATATTCGGGGGCATGGGTTTTGGAAATCTTGGCGGAGGAGTCACGCAGATTAAATTTTTAGTCGTTTCCACAAATCCGAATCAGCCGGTAATCATAACAGAAAATACCGAAGTTGCATTAAATCCAAAAGCAGTTGAAATTTCCGATGAAAAAATCCCTGAAATAGCCTACGAAGATATTGGCGGACTGACAGAGGAGATTAAAAAAATCAGGGAAATGGTTGAAATTCCTTTGAAGCATCCGGAGATTTTTCAGAGATTGGGTGTTGAGCCCCCAAAGGGAGTTTTGCTTCATGGTCCTCCTGGAACAGGAAAAACCCTGCTTGCAAAGGCAGTTGCAAATGAGTCAGAAGCGAATTTTATCTTGTTAAACGGGCCTGAATGCATGAGCAAGTTTTACGGAGAGTCAGAAAAAAAGATTCGTGACATATTTGAAGAAGCAGAAAAAACCGCTCCCACTATTATTTTCATTGATGAACTTGATGCAATAGCACCGAAGAGAGAAGAAGTCATGGGGGAGGTTGAGAGGCGTGTGGTAAGCCAGCTGCTTACAATGATGGACGGGCTGAAAAGCAGAGGGAAAGTTATAGTTATCGGAGCAACAAACAGGCCCAATGCCATTGACCCTGCCTTAAGAAGGCCCGGAAGATTTGACAGGGAAATATCAATAAATGTTCCCAACAAAGAAGGGAGGCTTTCAATTCTTAAAATTCATACAAGATTTATGCCCTTAACAAAAAATGTAAATCTCAAAGAAATAGCAGCAATAACTCATGGTTTTGTCGGAGCAGACCTGGAAGCACTGACAAAAGAAGCTGCCATGAATGTTTTGAGACAGCAACTCCCAAAAATAAAGCTTGATGAAGAATTAATTCCGCAGGAAATTCTGGAAAATCTGATTGTCAAGCAGGACGATTTTATTGACGCATTAAAAGTTGTCCGTCCAAGCGCAATGAGAGAGGTTTTAGTTGAAACCCCTAATGTGAAATGGGAACATATTGGTGGAATAGAAGATGTTAAAAAAGAATTAAAAGAAGCAGTAGAATGGCCTCTGAAATATCCGGAGAGTTTCAGGAGATTAGGGGTTCGTCCTTCAAGGGGAATTTTGCTTTATGGCCCTCCAGGAACAGGAAAAACCCTGCTTGCAAAGGCAGTTGCAAATGAGTCAGAAGCGAATTTCATAAATGTAAAAGGGCATTCATTATTAAGCATGTGGGTTGGAGAAAGCGAAAAAGGCATGAGAAAAGTTTTTGAAAGAGCAAGGCAGGTAGCGCCGTGCATTATATTTTTTGATGAAGTTGATGCTATCGCAGGAAGAAGAGGACTGGAAGTTGGCACGAAAGTTACAGAAAGAGTTTTAAATCAGATGCTTGCTGAAATGGATGGCTTGGAAGATTTGAATGATGTAGTAATAATCGGAGCAACAAACCGCCCGGATATGATTGACCCTGCTTTGTTGAGACCGGGAAGATTTGACAAAATACTTTTAGTAGATGCTCCTGATGAAACAGGAAGAGAAATAATATTCAGGATACATACTGCAAAGATGCCTCTTGCTAAGAATGTCAATTTGAACGACTTGGCAAAAAAAACACCCGGATACACAGGAGCAGATATAGAGTCATTAGTAAGAGAAGCAGCAATGCTCGCTTTAAGAGAGTCGCAGGATTCAAAGCAGGTTGAAAGAAGGCATTTTGAAGAAGCCCTGGCAAAAATCAAGCCAAGTGTTACAAAATCAACTCTTGAAGTTTACAAGAAAATTGAGGAGAATATGATAAAAAAAGCAGCACTGCCTCTTGCTGGCGGGAGTTATTTGGGATGACGGGAATTAATGACAAAATGCTCGTTGATATGGAAATCGCTATGAAATTAACAACACATATAGAAAATCCATGCAGTGTTAATGTTGGAGGAGAAAGCCATAATATAAGGGGTTTTTATATAAGATTAGCCAAAGAAGTTATGCCAATTATTACTTCTCCTTATGCAAAAGAATTTTTAGAATCGGTTTTAAGGCAATATGAAGGGGTTAATCTGTTGTAACAATAACTTCGTCTTTTTTTACAAAAATTGTGTGCTCTGCCTGGCTTACTTTGCTGTTTGAATTTTCAACTAACTGCGGAAACTGATGCAGATTTCCGTTGTCTTCAAGCTGTTTCAGTGCAAACAAGCCCATTGCTCCGAACTTTTTCACAATCCACCTTGAGCAAAAAGGCAGGGTTTTGTATTCCTCTTCAATAAACCTTAAAACTTCCCTTGCACTCTGGCTTCTTACATTTTTTTCTTCAATCAGTATATAAATTCCAGATGGTTTTCCGTCGTGAACTTTTCCGCTTCCTGCTGTTGCAAATGGCTCAATTGCATAAAGCCCTTTTTCCAAAAACGCCTTTCTGCTGTCTTCAATGTTTGGAATTGTTATTCCTGCGTGCAAATCATATTCCTGCATCTCATGTCCTGACAAATTTATTATCGGAGAAAAACCACAGGACTCAATTGCTTCCTGGATTGCCTTTCCTATTTCCGGAAGAGAAATATTTTCTTTTGCTGTTTCAATTGCTTTTTTTAAAGCAGATTCACTTGCTGTGATTAATTTTTTGTTTTCCTCGCTGTTTTCCAAATCCAGGGAAAATGCAGTGTCAGCAATATAACCGTTAATATGAACACCAAAATCAACTTTCAGCAACCCGTCTGCAGTTGCAGTGTCATTATGCAAAGGAGTGTAATGCGCGGCAATTTCGTCAATGCTTAAATTAACAGGAAACGCGGGCTTTCCGCCAAGTTCAAATATTTTTGCCTCTATTTTTTCTGCAATTTCAAGCAGAGGCATTTTCGGCTTTATTATTGACTTTGCATAGACAGAAATCTGTTTTGCTATTTTTCCTGCCCGAATTATTTTTTCTTCTTTTGAAGAAAAAATTGGCTGGTTTGACTGGGCAGATATTTTTTTCCTTGTTTTAATTTCGCTTACAGGTTGTTTTTTTGCCTTTGCAGGTTTTCCTGTTTCCCGTCCTGTGCTTCCTCCGTATTGTTTTTCTGTCATGATATACTATAAGGCAATAATGTTTTTAAAAAACTATTGAAATTGCACTCGCCTTTTACAAGGCTCGTGATATTGATATAATTGTTAATAAGATAACTGAAATCTGTTGTAAATGGTTTAAAATTATAGTCATCATTTTTGATTAAATTATTATAATTCTGCTTTAGCAGACAATTATATCCCTTTATTTTTCAATCTCCTTGACTTAGGAATAAAATTTCCTATCTTGTTTTCAGATGCTTTTCCACAGCCCAAAAAGTCCTGATTGTGCTTTATTATTAAGAAGCCATTTTTTCCTGTCTGAATATCCAAATCCCTTCCCATCATCCATTCTTCTGCCTGCTTCCCGCCGATTTCAAAGATATTTTTCTTAATCTGGTTTTTTAATATCTGTGCTCCTTCAATGCTTAATTTTATGTCTTTATCTATAATCTTTGCGAAATAAATTCCAATTCTTTCTATTGGTGCTGTTTTCGCCAGGTTGTTTATGTCTTTTTCAGAAAAACTGCCTGAAAACAGGAAGAGTTTTTCTTTTCCCATTCTTGCCAAAATCCCGGGAATTTCATTTATTCCGAAATTTTCTTTGAGATTTTTTTCTATCTCCCGCTTTTCTTTTTTTGAGAGGACTTTTATCATTTAAAAAACAGATATTGGAAATTTATATATATTTTCTAATATGTGAATGCTTATAAATTATTTTCTAGTGTTTTGGGTATGACTATAAAAAAGCCCGCAAGAGAGATAGTTTTCAAACCCGAACCATTTTTTACATGTCTAATCTCTGCATTGGAAGCATATAAAAGAGAGACATATGGGCTTTTGTTCAGCCGTAATACTGGAAATACTATTGATTTTGCTTACACCATGCAGTTAGCCAGAAAAACATTTGTGGAAGTTTATGTCAATGATAAACTTGAGAGATATATAATTAGAGAAGCAGAAGAGGATTTTGGTTTAAGATTTATCGGAGATTTTCATTCTCACACAGATTATAAAGGAAAATCCACTTACAAATCAGGAGAAACAGACACTTGTGGATTAAGAGAAAATCCTGATAAAATTGCTCTTATTCTTGGTTTATCCTCGGACCAAGAGAAATTTATTGAAATGTTAATGAGGGTATATTATTATGATAGTGAACAGAAGAGAATAAGAAAGGCAAAATTAATTCTTCCCAAGAGGCTAGAGACGATATTATCTGTGAATAACTTTTCTTTATTGAATTTTTTCAGAACACCCCAAAGGTAATATCATCTTATTTTTCCTGTAAAAATTCATATATCTCTTTTAATTTATGTGTATTAAGAGAGATATGTAATTCACCTGTTGATGGTTTCACATTTAAAAAACTAAGATTTACTAACTCTTTTATCGCATTTTTATGCTCTTTTGTTCCTCTTAAATGGTCTGGAAGAGCTTTCTGCAAATTTTTTATTTCAGTGTGCTTACGCCCCACATATTCAAATTAATTAACTTTCTTAAAAATCTCTTCATTATTGCAATTTGTAAGTCCATTATTGAGTTAATAAAAAGAACTATTAAAGTTTTTCTAACGATTGGAACGTTAGTGTTTCAAAAAAGGAACATTTATAAATATTGGTCTTTTATGATAGTTATGGAAACATTATTCAGACAAGCTTTGGGGGATAACCCTAAGATAAGAGTATTGGAGTTTTTTATAGAGGGCAGAGAGTTAGATTACAGCATAAGCGACATTGCAGAAGGAGCTGAAATCGGAAGAACAACCCTATTCAGAATTTTTGATGACCTTGTTAAGAGCAGGATTATCATTCCAACAAGACAGATAGGAAACGCTAAATTATTCAAGCTTAATCAAAATAATCTTTTTGTTAAAAAGATGATTGAACTTTTTGATGAGATTATCATGAACAAAAAAAAGCTGGCAGTTTAGAAATCTATTATTTTTTTCCCTATTTTATTTCTTTTAAGCCAGTGAGGTTTGAAGAGGACTGCAGTTTTTTTCCGAGATTGTCAATTATCCTTATTCCCAATTCTCTGCAAATCTTTGCTTCAGGGATTTCATCACTGAACCTGTCTCCGCCTTTTGCGAATATTATTTCATCGCCCTTATATTTTTCAGCAATTGCCTTTATTGATTCACAAACAGATTTGTCTTTGTCTACACTTAAAAAAACTTCATCAACATATTTTATTGCTTTTAATATTTCTTCCCTTTCGTTTTGAGGCATAAATGGTTTTCCTTTTTTTAAGATACATTGGGCATCGCTGTTTAATATTACTATTAGCTTGTCACCAAATTCTTTTGCCAATTTCAAATATTCTATATGCCCAACATGAACTGGGTCAAAGTATCCTGAGGCAATTATGAGTTTCATCTCAATTTCCTCATCTTCGCAATGAAAAACCCTTCTGTGTTATTGTCCTGGGGGTAAATCCTGCATGCATTTTTTAGTTCTTCGGAATATTTCTTGTTTTCCCAATCTGTTATTCCCTCCCTGCATTTTAAGGGAAGAGAGATTTTTTCTATGCTGATTTTATTGCCGAATTTTTTCAGGGCAAAATCAACAACTTCCTCATTTTCTTCAGGAGCATGAGTGCATGTGCTGTAGACCAAAACTCCTCCCGGCTTTAGAAATTCAAGTGCATTTGATATGAGCCGTTTTTGAATTCCTGAAAGATTTTTCACTGTTTGGATGTTCCACATTTGTGCAGTTTTTGGGTTTGATAAAATTGTTCCTTCTCCTGAACACGGAGCATCAAGAAGAATTTTATTTATCATGAAATTATTTTCCTTTAATTTGCTGCATAACTCTGCCCCGTCTTTTCTTGTTATTATTGTGTTTGTCACCCCGCATCTTTCAAGGTTTGAGGAGAGTATTTTTATCCTGCCCAAGCTGATGTCATTTGCAATTATTGTTCCTGTGTTTTTCATTGCAGAAGCAATCTGTGTGGTTTTTGAGCCAGGAGCAGCAGCCAAATCCAAAATAATCTCATCTTGTTCTGGTTGCAAGGCAAGAACAGGCAGCATGCTTGAAATTTCCTGTATGTAATAATAGCCGAGCATATGTTCTAATGCTCTTCCGAGTTCTCCTGGGGATAAATCCCGGATATTATTAATGCCATAATTTTTTTTTGGGTTAATATTATAGCACTCGTTTTTAAGGTTATCACCACCCTTATTGTTAACATTACTACTCCACAATTTTGTTTTACTATCATCTTCACCATTAATCTCATCATTGCTATTTGCATATTTTCCCTCAACAACTATAATCTCCTGAAATTCTTTGAAGTGTTGCAAGATCTTCCAGCCCTTGCCTTCAAGCCGTTTTTTCAGGTTTTCAGGGCTGATTTTTAATGTGTTGCAGCGGATAGAATTTAACACAGGATTTTTTATTGAGTTCAGATAAGAGCTGATTCCATCCCCGAGAAGCTTTTTCATTCTTTCAAGGAAAAGGGGCTTGGGTTCTGTCTTTTGTTCCGCTTTAAAATTCATAAAAATCTAAGAAAAAAGGAATTTAACTATTTTAGTAATTTATCTTTGAGCATTCCCGCTATAACAGATAAATCTTCCGTTATAATCACCTATTCTTGTTCTTTCTTTTTCTTCCATGTTTATTGGCTCTTCTTTTTGGATGCGGTTAGCAAAGGTTACAAAGTTTCCCCTGAAATCTCTCATTCTTGTCAAAGTTGTTTGTTTTTCCATATTTTCTTCACGTATCTGAACTATATAAATCTATCCTTTTTTGTTACTTTATAGTAATAAAACATATTGATTTTACGGGCGGCTGTTACTTCCTTTTATGGGAGAGATGAGGAAAACAGCGAGATTAAATCAGAAATCACTCAACTTTTTTTGTTTTTTCCTGTCTATTAATTCGTCTGTGTCTATTTCAAACACCTGAAAAATATTTTCTACTGCTGGAAGAATCTGATGCCTTAAATAATAATCAACATCATATTCCCCCTTTTCGTCAGGAAGTTTTACTTTTTCCCTGACAAGCTTTTTCTTTTCCCTTGTTCTTGCAATGTAATATTCCACGAGGCTTCCCGGGTCTATGGGAAGATTTCTTTCTTTCATCTTTTTGGCAGCAATAACATGAGGGGATATTGCCTTGTATTCTGAAAGCGGCTTTTTAATCTGGGTTCTTATTATGATGTCCTTTATTTCCAGTTTCTTGTCCTTTACTTTTTGTATAATTTCCTTGACATATTCAAGGGCAGATTTCTCATTTCCTTCTTTCAGAATCATCATCAGGACATTATTCTGGACTTTTCTTGCCATGCTGCACCAGTCCCTTCTTACTGTTTCAAATCCGCGGATTTTTATGTTTCCATCTTCGTCAATCATTGCATATTTTTTCTTTGCACCTGTAATACCTGCACGGGTAGTAACCCAAATTCCCCGCTTGTAAAAGTCCTCAAGTTCCAGCTCCATTACTCCCGGCAGTTCTGAATTCAGTTTTTCCAGAAGCTGTCTTACATCTTTTTTTGTTTTATTATTTAATGTAAATCCTACGCTGTCTGTATCTCCGAAAATAACATTGTAGCCCCCCTCTTTTACTTTTTCAATTGTCTCCTTGTTGTATTTCCTTACAAATGCCAGCACAGATGCAGAGGCCTCGTGCGAGTAATATCTTGCCCCGAAAAAAGCAAGATAACCGTGGGCAGATGCAGACAAAACCTTGAACGCGTTGCTGCGCGCTTTTGTGAATGTATTTTTGTTCTTGCTGTATTCTTCCTTGGCTTTTTTCCTAAGATAAAAAATTTCCTTCATTAATTCCGGGAAAAATCCTGTTTCTTTTGAAAAATAATATCTTATTTTTTTCTTTCCTTCAGCAATTTCAGGGGATTCATTGCATCCTTTTTCTTTTTTTTCCAGCAAGGTTGATTTTGACAAATTGTGCGTGATGATTATGCTCGTGTGCATTGATGTGAAATCAAACATTGCGATATTTTCATACATTCCCGGTGTGGGTTCCATGACAAATGCCCCCTCTGAACTTCCAATCCTTCTCCTTTGTCCAATCTCATCATTGGTAGGGCGTTTTTCGGGAATTTCGTTGAATTTTTCCAGATTATGCAGAATATATGATTCTGTATATCTTGACAGACCTGCACGCGAAGTTTCAAACGGCGGTTCCTGAATTGTCCTTGAGAATTCATTTATGTCAGGCCAGAATTTCTGGAAGAGGTTGTATGTAAGCACAGAGTCATGAAGGTTGTATTCAAAATAATTTTCCCATTCGCCTGCGAGAATTTTTGAGGAGTGCTTCATTTCAAAGTCCTTTTTTGCATCACCGAGAAATTCTTTTGCAACCTCATTTAAAGACATTGTTTCTGATTGCATATACTGGGAATAGGCAGTTTGTATGAATCTTAGCAAATCAATATGGACTATTCCGCTAATTTTCCCTGTTCCTATCCCTCTTCCTGCACCTGCTCCTGAAAAGCGCGGCTGGCTTCCGTCTAATCCAAGCGAGAATTTTACCTTGTGCTTGTCTGCCCTTGCTTTCAGATAAGGCAAATCAAAGCCGTCTGAAAAATAGCCGACAAGAAAATCAGGGGAAATTTCTTTTACACATTCAATAAATCTTTCAATAAGTTCTTTTTCATTTTTTACATATTCAACATAATCCAGACGCGTCCCCGAACTCGACGAGGTTTTCCAGGTGATTAATTTTTTGAAATTTTCTGAAACAAGAGAAACCATCAGGATTTCCCCTTCTCCTATCCTGAACTCGTCTGTTTCTATGTCAAAAGCCAGGACTTTCGGAAGGAATTTTTTGTCATCTGTTTTTTTTATTGATTCTGCCTTTATGCAGAAATCCACATTAAGAGACGAGTCAATTCCCCCAAATTCTACGGAATTATGCAAGACCTCTCCTGAAATTTCATACCAGTGCAAAGGCAGAAATTTCTTTTCTATCACATAGTGGGTTATAAATCCCAAATCATAGCCCCGCCTTTTTTCTATCTCTTTCATCCCAAGGCAGTCGGCAATGTCGTGCAAGTCCTTGTAATTTGTCGCGAATATCTTCAATGCTTTTACCCTGCAACCGAGGAATTTTTTATCATGAAGTTCAACTCCCTCAACTTTTGTTTTTCTTCCCTTTACATCAAGGCATATTTTTTTTATTTTTTCAATCAGGGCATTTATTTTCTTTTCTTCAAGTTTGTCATTGAGTATAGCCCAGAAATATACAGGACAGGAGTCAATAACGCATATTCTTTTTCCCTGGCTGTTTCTTCCTGTGATTTTGGCATAGTTTTTCCCTTCAAAATCAAAATAGCCATAGTCAATCGGGATAAAATCAAATTTCATAATTATAGAGAGAATTTCTATTATTTAAACTTAAAGATAAAAATTTGTAAGTTCCTTAAAGAATGCTACATTAAAAATTAGTCTTTATTGGAGGGATATAACAGCGATTATATTCAATTCAGAAATCGGTTAAAAATAGAAGTGGGCAAGAAATATAATCACTCCATAGTAAGAGCATTTATAAGGCAATAAATGTCTCTCAGGTGCATGCAGCATTATGAAAGGGTAGATATTCAAGAGAAGGATATTTTATCCATTACTCGATTAGGTCATATAGAGAGATATAATCTTGCAAATAAATTAATTGCTTCAGGTTCTGTTGTTCTTGATGCTGCATGTGGGTGTGGGTATGGCACAGAAATATTAAGCAGAAAAACTTCTTATGTAATAGGTATTGACAGAAACACTGATGCTATCAGATTGTGCCAAGAAAGGTATGGGGAAATAAGTAACATCAAATTTCTTGTAGCTGATGTTCGGGATTTACCTTTCTCAGGTTCTTCATTTGATTTTGTTGTTGGTATAGAAATGATTGAACATATTCACGAACCAGAAAAATTTGTTACAGAATCTAGCCGTGTTTTAAAACCAAAAGGTTCATTATTGGTTTCAACGCCATATGGTGATAATACTCTTCTTCATGATAGCAAACCCTTTAGTCAATATCATGTAAAGGAGTACAGACAAAGTGAAATAGAAGAATTATTATCTGACTCTGGATTTGAAATTTTACAGACCTATGGACAGTATATCATTTTAGGTGCAATTATGAGACTAATAAATGGCAGAGTAAAACCAATAAGTAATGTGAATGCTGGCGGCATTCAATCAATTATGGAAAAAATGCCATTCTTTGCAGAAGTTTTTTCAAAACATTCTCCTATATTGAAATCCACATCAAAAAACATGTTTTATCATGCAGTAAAACGCTAAATTTTCCCCCGATATTGTTGCACTAAAATTCAGTAATAGCAAACCTTAAATACCTTTTTTTTGTGGTTTTTCCATGAACGAAATTTATTGCCCTGTTTACTGTTATGGCGAAGAATTAGATTTATTCAGAGAGTATAATGAATATGTGGAGCGTGTCAGACAGGGTTTTGACGCAGACCCTGATAACAGGGAGCAGGGGATGATGGCTGAAATTTTAGCTATCTGTCACAATAACCCGCAGGAATTTCCTTTATGGTTTAAGAAGATGAGAATAAGAGAACCAGGAGCAGACAAAAAAGTCCAAGAATGGGCTAATTCAGGAAAATTTTTTGTTCTCCATTAACTATTTATATTTCTCTTGCCTTGATTTTTTGATTTATAATGGGATTAAATATCAGCGAAATCATACCGAGAAAGGAAATAGAAATATCTGACCTGCATGACAAAGTTCTGTGCGTGGACGCATTTAATATTTTATACCAGTTTCTTTCAAGCATAAGGCAGCAGGACGGAACTCCTTTAATGGATAACAGGAAAAGAGTTACGAGCCATCTGTCAGGAATTTTTTACAGGAACATGGCTCTTCTTTCTGATGGAATAAAGCTTGTTTACGCATTTGACGGAGAAGCTCCTGAACTGAAAATGAAAACCAGAGAGAGGAGAGGAGAGAGCAGAGATTTAGCAAAAGAAAAATATGAAGAAGCAAAGCAGAGGGAGGATATTGAGGGAATGAGAAGATACAGCAGCCAGTTTACACGGCTTAATGACGAGATTATTAAAGAAAGCAAGGAACTTCTTATTGCAATGGGAATTCCTGTTGTGCAGGCACCAGGTGAAGGGGAGGCAGAGGCAGCGTATTTGTGCAGGATTAAAAGCGGGGTTTTTGCAAGTGTCAGCCAGGATTATGACAGTTTGCTTTTTGGAGCACCAAGATTAATAAGAAACCTGACTCTTGCAAGAAAAAGGAAGACCTTTTCCGGATGGATTGAAGTGAAGCCGGAATTAATAGAACTTGAGAAGGTCTTGAATTCTCTTGATATAAATTTAGAGCAGTTAATCTGTCTTGGAATTTTAGTAGGAACAGATTATAATCCGAAGGGAATTCCCGGAATAGGACAGAAGAAAGCATTGCAGATTGTCAGGAAATACAAACAGCCGGTTCTCATATTCGAAAGTGTTGAGGAGAAAATGATGGGGCTTTCGGAAGATGAAAGATTTGACTGGAAAGAAATATTCCGGCTTTTTCACAAGGCAAAAGTCAGGGATGCGGATTTCAAATTTTCTGAAATAGACGAGGATAAGATAAGGGAGATACTGGTTAAGAGGCACGATTTTTCTGAAGAGAGAATTGAAAAGCAGCTTGAGAAGTTCAGGGAAGTCCAGGAAAAGAACAAGCAGATAAATCTCAAGAAATGGTTCTGATTATTCCTCAATTATTATTTTCTTTTTCTTCTTTTTCTTCGTAGCAATTAATATCCCTATTATTGTCAGAACTACTCCAACAACAATGGGAATCAGCTTTTCGTAAATAAGTTCAGTAAGGGAAATTCCTATGAGCAATAACCCGATTATGATAAGAGCTTTTGCTTTTAATTTTACTATAAGAATAATTGCAAGCCCTATTGCAAGCAGGGGAACTAAGATGTTTAGCGTTTCTGCTGAAATTCCTATTCCTGAAAACAAGCCCTCAATGTCCAAGCCCGACTTGTTTATCCAGTAAGTTAAAAGCAGAGCAAGTGCAAATGAAATCATTGCAGGTATCGCGGGGTTGCTGTCTTTTGACTTGAAGACCCTTGAAAGAGAAAAAAACAGGAGAGAAAACATTACTATGAATATTGCCCCTATGATTATCATTGACTGGTCAATTCCTGCAAGAAATTCGCTGAAAGAAAAACTTCCGTAGCCATTGTAGGCACTTGCAACTTTTGTTAAAAATATAATGTTTAATAAGGATATTATTTTTTTCATTCTCTTTTATTTATCTCCTTGGTTATTTGAATTATTAATGAAGTTATCATTCCAAAAGCAGTTAAAATCATTTGAAATTGGTTGAAGCATTGGGAAGTTGTATTTATTATTATGTAAAAAAATATTGTTGTGTTTAAAATATTTGACGCTATATCCAGAAAATTTAAGTTTTTCATGTTTCATTTTATACAAATTTCAATATAATCCCTATTATTAGAGCAATCATAGCTATAGCCCATAATATGTATGCTATATAAGTTATTATTTTTTTTATTCTCTTTTTCATGTCTTAATCAGCATATCTGTTTTTATAAAATTATCCTTAGATGGTTGATATATAATTTGTCTGCTATGCAGAAATTAGTGATTGATAATGCTCATGCCGATACACTCAGAGATAACAGGTTTTAATCATAAATCCAAAAGGGTTATGTGTTATGATTGTCATTGTTTATCAAACTTTTGCGAGCAAAGTGAGCCTACTCAGATGAGAGCGAGAAGACAATAAGATTAATGATAAGACGGAATTCTCTCATAATAATCTTTCAAATTCCTCCCTGGAAACTTGAACATCTTTTCTTAAAATTTTATTCAATAGCCCTCTATCTAATTTTTCTCCTGGATGATTTGGAACTACTGTTGTCCTTCCATCTTTATGCTTTAAAAATACATGGCTTCCAGATTGCCTGATAATTTCAAAACCAAATCTTGATAATATTTTAATAAATTCTTTGGCAGTTATTTGAGGCAATTTTGCCATTTAAACCTCTATTTTTTGAACACCTAAAAAACTATCTTTAAATTTTCTGCCTTCTACTTCCAAATAAAGGGAAATTGCTTCTTTAGTTCTCTCAAGAAGTTCGTCCATGTTTTTGGCTTGAGTATGGCATCCTGGAAGTTCAACTACTTCTGAAATCAGAAATCCGTCTTCTCCTTTTTCTATAATAATATTAAAATCAACCATTCAGCATTAAAAATAAATCCTTATTTAAAACTTATGTTTTTTTGGGCTGTCCTTTTTGGATAGGGCATATTTTATAACAAAAATATTTATAAACTCCCCCCCATTCTATTATTTATGAAGAGAAAGAGAGGGGGAAAGAGGGCAAGGAGAGTAGCCAGACCTGTTAAAAGACGTGCTTCCAAGAGAGTATCAAGAACCTCTAAGTTATCCAGAAAAAAGAAAAAGTTTAATCTTCTTGATTTTTTCAAGGGCAAATATTTTGCTTATGCTGCTGTCGGTGTTTTTCTTGTTTTTGCATTTGCATTAGTTATTGCAAATGCGGGGCAAAGGGGGATAACTACAAGGCAGGTGGAAGATGGTGAAACAGGCACAGAATTACAAATTCCCGAACCAGCACAAAAAGTATTTATGATTGTTCTTGGAAAAGATTATTCCAATCTTAAGGGAGTTGCAGGACAATTGGGAGAAGGTCCTTTAGGAAATGTGGCAGGCCCAATAATTATCTACATTATGGTTTGGTTGATATTATTTTTTAGTTTCAGTTATGTCTTTGGAACTTTTCTGTTTAAAGATGAAAAATATAGGGCTGTTCCTTGGTTTGTTGGTTTTGGAATGGCGGTAATTGCGGCAAATTTTGGGATTATCACAAGAATTATTGCATGGATGGCAGCAGGACTTTCAGTATTCGGAAGTTTTTCAGTTTTTGCTGCTATGGGTGTTGCTTTTGTTGCATTCTTTTTAGTAACATTCTTTAATAGTTTATTTAAGATAAGACAAGCTAAGCAGGAAGCAAGGTCAGCAAAGGCTGGCGGAATAAAAGCAGCAGCAGGAATAAGTGTGGCAAAAGAAATGGCTAAAGCAGCTGCTGAAGGAGAATAAATTTCTCATTAGATTTTTAAACATTAGTTACTTTTTTTTATTATGAAAAACAGCAGGGTATCCTTGATATTTTCTCTCTGTTTATTGGGTTTATTGTTAATGTCCTTTTTTTCTTTTGTGAATTTTGTAAGTGCTGAAGATATTCCCGGAATGCCTTCTGAACTAAATCCCGAGCAATTAGAGGAAACAGTCGGAAGTTTAAGCGAGAAGTGGGAATATCTGGCAAGAGAATGGAAAAACATACTTTTGGGAAATTCTGTTGTAAAGGCAATTGACTCTTTTCTTCAGAAGATAAATATTGTCTTTGTTGTTCTTTTTGCAAAAGATTATTCCATGTCTCTGGCTTTGCTGCTTATAATTTTTTTCTGGGTCTTTCTGCTTTTCAAGTTTAATAGAATACTAAGGGATTTTACTGCTTTTCCCAAGTCGATAGCCATTGTAATATCTCTCTGTCTCGTGATAATTCTTGCCCAGTTTAAACTTCTTGAAAAACTTGCGAGCTTTGTTATACTGATTGTTTTCGGGGAAAAGCCGTGGTGGCTTAGCTTGTTAATCGGACTGCTGATATTAATGGGTGTTGTTTTTGCGGGAGTTTTTATCAGCAAATTCGGGGCACAGATTGCAGAAAACAGGAGAAAAAGAAAAGAGCAGATAGAGAGAATAAAATTAGAGTCAGGTGCAAATGTCGGAGAATCAATGACAAAAGCAGCTGCAGATGGATAAATGCGGGATTTTTAAAGAAAGGTTTATATATATCAAAAAATAATACAATTGTATGAAAAAGGGATACAATAGCGAGAAGGAGTTTCTGATTTTGAAAGCATTAAAGTTTTTCGCAGAATCCCCTTATAATGAAGTTTATCTAAGGGAATTTGCCAGAAAATCAGGACTGAGCCTTAATACCAGCCAGAGGTTTTTGGGTATTTTTCTGAAGCAAGGTTTTATTAGTGAGTTCAGAAGGGGCAATTTGAGATGTTTTAAGGCAAATCTTGACTCCATCATTTTCAGGCACATTAAAATTGTTTTCTCACTGAAAGATTTGGAGAACTCTGGATTGATTGACGTTTTGAAAGATGAATTCCCGCAAGTTATTCTTTTCGGCAGTATTGCTAAGGGACTGGATGATAACAAGGGAGATATAGATGTGGTGTGTATTGGAGTAAAAAAACAATTGGATTTATTTGAATTTGAAAAGAAATTAAATAAAGAAATTAATATACACTTTTTTACTCTTGCCGAATGGAAAAAACAGAGAGAAAAGAATCCGGCTTTTTATCAGGATGTTGTATCTACTGGAATAAATTTAATAGGAGAAATTCCTATTGTAGATTAACATGGAAACAGATATTGATGAACTTTTTAGAAATAGATTATTGAGAAGAATACCCATCAATCTGGAAAAAGTAAATTCAAGCATTAGAATAGCCCAGACAAAATTAGAAGAAGCAAAAAAATTATTTGAATGTGATTTTTTTAACAATGTCGTATTATCTGCATATACTTCGGTATTTCATGCTTCAAGAGCCCTGCTTTATAGCCAGGGAATTCAGGAAAAAAGCCATTATGCTACTTATTTTTACATAAAAGAAAAATTCTCTGATAAAATACCTAATTCGTTAATCAATTCTTTTAATAATTACAGAAAAATAAGACACGACATTCTATACGGAGAAGAGCCAGAAATTGAGAAAGATGATTCTGAAAATGCTATCTTAGACGCAGAAGATTTTTTAGAAGAAGTTAAAAAAATTTTAAATATAAAAAATGAACTACACTCGCCCTAAAGGGCGAGGTATCAAAGAGATAAATAAAAAATGTTAAAACAAATCAGTCCAAGGTTGAGAAGAAGCAATGTAATGCTCAACGGCTTCAGTAGTTGTATTTCCAACGCTCCTGAAGAATTTACCTGGACTCCAGAAGTGTCCTTTTCTGAAATAGCTTCTCAGCCAAGGATGTTTTTGCATCAGTTTGAAAGCACTGTAACCTTTGAACAATTGCAGGGCTTTGCTGACAGACATTGTTGGAGGCAATTCAACAAACAAATGGACATGGTCAACAGCGATATGCAACTTATAGATTTCACATCCGTGCTTAACAGCAACTTCTCCAATGAACCTTTCACAATCAACTTTCAACCCATAAAACCTGAAAGGGTCCATTGCATATTTAATTTTCCAGACAAAATGGAAAGCATTTTGTCCAAAGCTATGTTTAAATTTTTGCAAATTCATGTTCAGTCTCCTAAGATAGCTCATGCTAAGTTTGTGTTTAATTCGGGAGGGCTAGAATCCAGCCCTTCTGATTCTAATCATTTAATAGAATTAAACATTGAGGACGGCAATTCCTCGCTGTGCTTAAAAGCACAGGTATCCTTGCCGTTGATGTAATGAAAACAAAAGAAAACAAAAGTTTTTTCCTTATGCAATTTGGAGATACTCCTCAACTTAGAGTTCTTGACTTTTTAATAGGATTTCATTTTTTTGATTATCCTATGACAGAAATAGCAAGAGAAAGTAATGTTAGTTATAACTCTCTAAAATCTTTTTTTGATAATTTTGTAAAATCTGGAATTGTTGTTAAAACAAGGAAGGTTGGAAAATCTATTTATTATAAATTAAATCTTAATAATTCCTTTATTAAAAATCTTATAAAACTTGACTGGAGTTTGACAAAAAGAAATATTATGCCTGAATTAGAGGAATCTGTAATTGCTTAATTTTTAGAATTAAAAGAGGATTTAAAGGTTGTGATTACAACCCCAGCAATCCCCTCATATTTGGTAAGTTGTTATTCATTAATAAAGATAGTCACTTGCCAAATATTCGTCTCCACCACGATTTTTTTATTGTTACGGGCTTGTTGGTTTCGTCTATAATCTCATAGCTTATATGCGGTTTTTCCTGGATTTCCGGGGCTAATTCGATCATCTCTTTTTGCGCTTTTTCCAAAGACAATTCAATTATTGTTTTTGAATAACCCTGGTTTATCAAAGCCCATTTGAGGGTTTCAGCATTATAGCCCTTGGCAAGGTTTTTCCTGAAATAATCCACAAGCATTCTCTTATGCTCTTCCATTAAAAAAAGAATTGCAAGGAGTTTAAAAAATTAGTTATAAAATTGTATATAGTAACAAAAAGAAGCACTATCTTATCAAAATGGGCTTTTGCTCATTATAGAACCTTATTGCCTCTTTAAGCTTGGCATCAGAATCAGAATAAATAGTGATTAGCTTTTCATTTTTCTTTATAAGCCCCCCTAAATGATGATAGATATACAGCCCCGAAAATTTATCCATGGGGCATCCTGCAATTCTCGCCAATAGTCCTATTTTTTTGTTGTCTATGGCTGATATTTTTCCTGAAGATTTTGCAATTATATCTTTTTTAAGTTTCCCGTATCTGGGTTTTTTGAGATTTCCTGATTGTGCTTTTATTATCTGCTTGAATTTTTCAAAAGCTTTTCCTGAATATAGGATTTCCTCTGCCATGCGGATACCTCCCCCTCTTTTTGCTTTGCCTGCCATTTCCAGAATTTCTCCTGCAAGAAAAATTGATTTTTTTTCCAGGTCTTTTGGGCCTTGTTCTTTCTTGTCAAGAACTTTTATTATATCCATAAGTTCAAGAGCAGGGCCAATCCCGTTTCCAATTGGCTGGGTTCCGTCTGTAAGGACAACTTTCATTTTTTTCCTGAAATATTCTCCAAGATGCTCAAATTTTTTCTTTAATTTCAGTGCATGGGTTTTGTCAACTTTTGCATTTTTTCCGTATGGAATGTCTATGAGAATGTATTTGCTTCCAACAGCAAGTTTCTTTGACATTATTGAAGCAAGAAGCTGGGATTCGGGGTCTATTCCCAAAATTTTCTCTATTGTGATTATCTTGGAGTCCGCAGGAACCATTCCGAGCCCCTCTCCCCAAACCATGCATGCATTGGTTTTTTTTATTATTTTTTTTATCTCGCTTATTGAAAATTCCACCCGTGCCACAGTTTCTATGACATCTGCGGTTCCTGCTGCACTTGTTATGGCTCTTGAAGAGGTCTTGGGAAATATCAACCCTGCTGAAGCACAGATAGAAACCACTATCGGTGTTGTCCTGTTTCCGGGGATTCCTCCTATAGAATGCTTATCAACTATAAGCTTGTCTTTCAGTTTCAAAGTTTTTCCTGTTTTCAGGATTGCTCTAATTAGAGAAATATTCTCCTTAAAATCCATTCCCTTATCATACATGGCTGAAACAAAAAGTGCAATTTCTGCTTCAGAAAGGGCATTGTTAACAATATCTGTGATTATTGATTCAATTTCCTCTCCTGATAGTTTTTTATTGTTCAGTTTTCCCTTGATAAAAGCCAAGCTGACAGGCATTGGAGACAAGGCAACTTCAACAAGCTGCCCTTGTTTCAGGTTCAATCTCTCTTTAAGTTCTGAAGAAACTACAACCTCGTCTTCATAAACTATTTTTTCTATGGTATCAACAATAGTGGAAATTTCTTTTGTTGGCTTGGAAATTGTTCTTAAAACAACCCTGTCTTTGCTGTAAACTCCCAACTTCTCTGCTGTTTTATTATTCAGCATTACTACAGGAAATCCTGCAGACCATTCCAAAAATTTGATTTTTAACTTCATGTCAGCCTCTTTTTAGATTAGATATTTAACATCATTCCTGCTTAAGCAAACTTGGAATCTTTTTTGCCCTGTATAATTCCAGTAAAATCAGCAAATAAGCAAGTATTAACGGCCCAAGTATAAACCCGAGAACTCCGAAGAATAAAAATCCGCCAATCATTCCTGTTATTGCTATTGCAGGATGCATTCTTGCCTTTTTTGAAATGACAATCGGCCTGAGAAAATTATCTATGCTGGAAGCTATTATTCCGAAGATTATCACGCCAATAGCAGCAACATTATTTCCTGCAATGAATAAAGATATTGTTACAGGAACCCAGATAATAAAAGGACCTATTATCGGAAGTATTCCTGCCAGGATTGTGAATAAGGTAAGGATCAGAGCATTCGGAACTTTAAAGATAAAATAACCCAAGCCCGCAATCAGCCCCTGAATTGTTCCAATCATGATCTGCCCATACAGGACAGAAGTGGCTATGTCCTTTGAAGCCCTGAATAATTCCCTTTCTACCTCGTTGGAAAAAGGCAGTATGCTTTTAAGATAAGAAATGAATTTATCCTTGTCCCTGATTACAAAGAAGAAGGTGAAAAATACAATCAACAAATGCAGGGAGATTGTCGGAAGATTAAATATGATATTAGAAAAAGAGTTCATTAAGGAATTTGTAAGTTTAGTTATAAAAGAATGAGTAATAGAACCGATTTGTACTGAAAATTCGTCTGAAAGAAATAAAGAAGGAAGCATTTTTTTCAGGGGGGTTATATAATCCATTTGTTGAGAAGCCATATATATCTTGATAGACTGGTCTACAAAAATAGGAGTCAGAAACCATAGCGAGGCAACTATCAGGATTATGAAAAAAATGCAGACTATGAAAGCGGAAATATTTTCCCTCTTAGTCAGCTTAAAAAACAGCTTATATACGGGGTAAAACATAAAAGCGAGAAGCACTCCGAAAATCATAGACAGCAGAATTGGCTTTAACAGAAAAAAAACCAGGGCTATCAGGGCTAACAGGATTATCGTGGTTACAATCTTTTTAGAATATATTTCTTCCATAATCTTAAGGGTATAATGAAATTTATAAAACTTGGGGTTGCAAAAAATTTAAAAGTCGGGAAATAGAATAGAAGAATATGAATTTCATAAAAAAGGTGTTTGATTCAGAAACAGATGACGGTGTTCATCTGCAATTTCAGAAATTTAGCAGGGGAGAATTTAGAGATAGAGCATTAATCAAAGCAAAAAAGGTAAAAGACAAGTATACAATTTCTGCAGGAAATGAATTTGCCAATGATTTTGTGAGAATTTTGGCAGAAAAGCTTGGAAATGAAAAAACTGATGTTTCAGGAGCAATTGTTTCAACACTTAATCTGGAAGGACTGGATTACCAAAACAAAAAACAATTCATGGGGATAAAGCAATATGTCATAAAAAAAGAGATGTCTGGAAATGAGATTCTAAAATTACTGGAAAAATTCCCAAAGGCATTTTTTGCATTGAGTTTTAATGCAGGAGATAATGTTTTGAAGATAAAGCCGAAAGCCCCGAAGTCAGCAAAGCCGTCAACAAAAGGAGATAACAAGATAAAGCCTGATTTCTGCAAACTTGCCACAGGAGATTTGAAAACAGCGCAGAGTTTTGTCTGGGAAACAAGAGATTTCAAAAATGCAGAAATAACTCATACCTTTATCATAGAGGACATAATAATTCCCCCTGAACTTAAAAGTGAAAAGGACTTTGCAAAAATAAGAGAGGCGGCGAAAAGAAAAGGAAAAATTATCAGGAAGGCGGTGATTGACGGAAAGGAGATTAAGACAGAGAAAGAGTTTGAAGCTTAGCGGGAAGAGTGAGGATTAAAATAATTCTATATTAAAAGGAAATTGTGGTTGTTGTTCAACTCCTCCTAATCTTTCTAATTCTCTTATTCTTTCATTAGCAAATTTCTCTTTATCTGTTAAAGGAGAATCATGTTTTTCTTTTAAATCTGCCAAAGCAGCTCTAGAAGCAGAAATATTATAATCTAAAGGACTTACAAAAACTCCTCTATACATATTATTATACATCTGTCGAGTATGAAAACCCATAAGGAATATAGTAAGTTATTATATTTAATAATTTATATAATACAAAATGCACAATCAAAACCCTTAAAAAGCATCGTTTTTTCTCTATTCTATCCAGGGTAGGTTAAAATGCTATTATCCGCAAAAGAAATAAGAAATGCCTACGAAAAGATCACCAAGGTATGGAAGTTTGCAGTACTGGCCGAGAAAAAGAGCCAGTAAATTTCTGCCTAGTGTGAACTGGGACGCGATAAGCTCTGATTCTAAAACCCTCAAAGGATTTATCGGTTATAAAGCAGGAATGATGACTGCAATAGTGAAGGACAACACACCAAATTCCATGACAAAAGGGAAAAGAATAGCAATACCTGTCACGATTATTGAATGCCCGAACATGAAAATCCTGTCTGTAAGATTTTACAAAAATGGTATGGTCTTCAGGGAAATTCAGGGAAAAAACCCTGAAAAAGAACTAAGGAAAAAAATAAAACCGCAGAAAAAGGAAAGCACAGGAATTGAAAGCATCAAACAGGGAGATTATGATGACATAAGAATTGTTGTTTACTCTCTGGCAAAAAAAACAGGGATAAAAAAAATTCCTGACATAAGCGAAATCGGATTAAGAGGAACAATTGAGGAAAAACTGAATTTTGCAAAAGAGCATCTTGCAAAAGAAATTTCAGTTGAAGAAGTATTTGAAAAAGGAAAACTTGTTGACATCCGGGGGCTGACAAAAGGAAAAGGACTGCAAGGCCCTGTGAAAAGATGGGGAATAGGACTTAAATCGCATAAATCAGAAAAAGGGCAAAGAGCCCCGGGTAGTTTGGGGCCGTGGCATCCTTCAAGGGTAACATTCAGGGCTCCGCAGGCAGGACAAATGGGAATGTTCACAAGAGTAGTTTACAACAACAGTATAATAGACATTAACAAATCTGGAAATGAAAATATCAAAGGGCTGAAAAATTTCGGGGATATAAGAACAGGTTATATTGCTGTCTACGGAAGTGTGCAAGGTTCGGCGAAAAGGCAGCTATTGATAACAGCCCCGTTAAGGACTACAAAAAAACAAGTAAAGAAAAATTATGAGTTTATGGAGTTGAAATAAGATGAAAGAAAGTATATTTGAACAAATTGGAGAAGATGGAAGAAGAAAAGTTATTCAGGAAACATTAGAAGCAGGAAAAACATTTGCCAACAGAATGATAAGAGGACATGATATTTTAGTATTAATGAGAGATAATATGGAAGTATATGAAAGATTTTTTAAAAAGGGCTATATTAACGGGGTAATATTCTGTCAAATCACTCATTTAGTATATATGTGCGAAGCTAAGAAAAGGGGGTTAAATTTTTTGGAATATTGCGATAAACTTCCTAATGAATGGTATTTAGATTATATGGAGAGGATGAATTAAAATGAAAGCAAATTTTTTTGACGCAGAAGGAAAAAAAATAAAGTCCATAGAACTTCCTGAATGCTTCTCCCAGCCAGTAAGGGAAGACATAGTGTCGAGATTTCTTGAGACAAAAAAGAACAAGCAGCCCTATGCTCCTTCTTTAATTGCAGGAAAACAAAGTGCTGCGAGAGGAAAGATTGTTCACAGAAGGCATGTCTGGAAAACCCAGTACGGGAAAAGCTTGTCAAGAACTCCGAGAAAGATTTTTTCAAGAAGGGGGGAGCAGTTCAACTGGGAAGGTGCTGAAGTTCCAAATGCAAGAGGAGGCATGAGAGCACATCCGCCAAAAATCCTGTCTATGCTGAAAATAAAAAGAATAAACAAAAAAGAAGCAAAAATTGCACTGATATCTGCGTTAAGTGCCACAGCCAGCAGCGAGATTGTCAGAAAAAAATATTCAAGCCTGAAAGGCGAGAAAATAGAGGTTCCTGCTGTCGTTGATGAAAAATTGCTGACATTAAAAACAAAAAACCTGCTTTTGACTTTGAAGAAAATTCTCGGAGAAAAAGTTTTTGATATTGCAGTAAAGAAAAAAACAATAAGAGCCGGAAAAGGAAAAATGAGGGGAAGGAAACACAGGAAAAATGCGGGAATGCTTTTGGTTATGGGAAAAGGAGAAAAAATAAAGACAAATGCCTTTGATGCAAAGGGAGCAGATAAACTAAGCATTCTGGACCTGGCAGACGGCGGAACAGGAAGAATTGTTGTTTACACTGAAAAAGCAGTTAAAGATTTAAATGAAAGGATTGGAGAAAGAAAAACAAAATGAAACTGAAACCAATAGCAACAGAAAAAGCAATTATGATGATTGAGAAGGGAAATTTAATCCTGTTTGAAACAGAAAAAGAAAGAACAAAACCAGAGATTGCAAAGGAAATTGAGGGAATTTTCGATGTGAAGATAGAGAAAATCAGGACATTAGTAAGAAAAAACAAAAAATATGCTTATGTTAAATTAAAAAAGGAATTTCCTGCTATTGACATAGCAACGAAATTAGGAATGATGTAAGATGGGTGAAAAAAGTATTATAGAATTAACAAATACAGAAGAATTAGGACTTCTTATGGCAGGAGACAGAGTGAGAGCAAATTTGCCTGATGATTATCACGGACCAGTTGTTTATGTTGGAGATGGTGTATCTCATAGTTTTGCAAGAGTTTATCAAGACAGAGGAAGAAAATGGGCAAGGATTTATGCTGAAGCAGTATGGGCGGTTGATGCAAGAGAAGTTGTTTCAAAAGGATATAGAATAAGAATAAAAGATGTTCCTGCAAAGGAATTTAAACAAATTCAAAGGAGAACCAAACAAAATGGGTAAAAGAATAATCACACAGGCAAGAGGGCACGGAAGCTTCAGTTACAGAGTGAGAAGAAAAGCATTCAAATACAAAGTGGGATATCCGCGTGAACTCAAGGGAGAGGGAATTGTGCTTAAATTGCTGAATTCTCCGGGACACACTGCTCCTCTGGCAAAAGTGAAATATGAAAAAGGAATTTTCTACATACCTGCATTCAGCGGAATGAGCGAGGGGCAGAAAATTGAATTTGAAGGAAAAGAAGCAAAAGACGGAAACATCATGAAATTAAAAGATATTCCGATAAAAACTCCGATTTACAGCATAGAATCAAAACCAGGAGACGGCGGAGTTTTCATAAGGACAGGAGGAACTTCTGCAGTAATAAACAGAGTTTCTGAAGCAGGAATTTTTGTTTTGTTTCCCTCTAAAAAAGAAAAAAAGTTCGGTTCAGAATGCAGGGCAATCGTGGGAACAATAGGCGGGGCAGGAAGGCTTGAAAAACCGATTGTAAAAGCAGGGAAAGCATTTTATATGAAGAAAGCAAAGAACAGATTATGGCCAAGAACATCTGCAGTCAAGATGAATGCAATTGACCATCCGTTCGGTTCAGGCAGGGGAAAGCATCCAAAGAGCAAAATAGCCAAGAGAAATGCTCCTCATGGAAGAAGAGTGGGATTGCTAAGGCCAAGAAGAACTGGCAGGAGAAAAAAATAAAATGATGGAAGTAAATAAAGGGGATTTAATAGAAACACGTCTGGAAGGGATAATGGCAGACAAGGTTTATGTATTTGGAAGTGCAAATGTTACTGAAGTAATGTGCAGAGATGGAGATAAAATACTTGTTTATAGAAGATATAATCCTCCTAATAGAGAATTAAGAGGTTATTATGTCAATTTAAATGGAGTTAAACCTATTGTTGTTGATAGTTCTCAAAGTCCAAGAGAATTTTCTGCTAGAGATAAAATTTTAAAAGAATCTGAGGGGGAATTATAAAATATGGAAGAAAAAACTGAAACAGCAAAAAAACAATTCACATACAGGGGAAAGACAATTGAAGAGCTGAAAAGCATGGAAGTGAGGGAATTTTCCAGGTATCTTAAATCAAGGGCAAGAAGAACAATAATCAGGCAGTTTGATGATGTCGGGAAATTCGTCAACAGGGCAAAAGAAAAAATCACGAAGAACAAGCAGATAAGAACTCACCGCAGGGATTTAATCATAGTTCCCCAGATGATTGGAATGAGAATCGGTGTTCACAACGGAAAAACTTTCATTCCAGTGGATATAATTGGAGAAATGCTCGGGCACCGGCTTGGCGAATTTTCCCTGACAAGAGGAAAGATTAAGCACGGAAAAGCAGGAGTCGGAGCAACTAAAGGAACTAAAGCGCTGTCTAAGAAATAAAATGGCAATGGAAGATAAAAAAACAGAAAGCAAAGAAACAAAGAAAAAAGAAGAAGACAAGAAAGAAAAACAGGAAAAGAGAAAACAACCGGAAAAGCCAAAAAAAACAGAGGCGGTTGTAAACGCGAAAAATGTCCCTGTTTCAACATTATCCTCGTCGGCGGTCTGCAGGTTTATAAAAGGAAAAAGAATAGCGAAAGCAGTGACTGAACTGGAAGATGTTTCAAAATTAAAAAGAGCAATTCCCATGAAAGGAGGAATACCTCACAGAAAAGGAAAGGGTATGATGTCCGGGAGATATGCAACAAAAACAGTCGGGCAGTTCATACTCCTGCTAAAAAATCTGCAGGCAAATGCGAATGTCAACGGGCTGGAGAATCCTGTGATTTCAGAGGCATTTGCAAATATCGCCTCGCGTCCTTATGGAAGATTCGGGAGAGTGAGAAAAAAAAGAACCAATATAAAAATAAAAGCGACAGAGAAGAAAATCAGGGAGAAAGGAAAATGAAAACCAGAAATTTAATCAATGCTGTAATTATTTTATCTACTATTGCCCTGTTCAATTGCAATTCTAAACAATATACTCCAAGAGAAGTCGGAAATGCAAATATTGACAGAGTTAATTATACAATAAAAATTGCAAATTCCAGAAGTTCACGCAATGGAAAAAACTTTTCTATTTATCAGGAAGGGGCAGACAAAAATGCTTATTTTGGAGGCATATCGTGTGCATCTGATACAGACGGAGATAGATGGATTAACTGGATAGAGGGTGCTGTAAGATATGCTGATAAAACAACAAGAGAACAGCTTGTAACTGAATTAAATAAAATCCTGAAAAATATAAAATAACATGGAAGAAAAAAGCGTTGTTGATTTAAAGAAGAAAGAGTTTGCTGCAAAAGAATATGTAAAAGGGCTTCTTGAAAAAGGAAAAGTGAGCAAAGTCAGAATTGAATACACGCCGATAGGGGAAAAAATAATAGTTTCAACCCACAAACCAGGATTAGTAATAGGAAGAAGGGGTGAAAAAATAGAAGAACTGACAAGAACCCTCAAGGCAAAATTCAAGCTTGAAAATCCAACGGTGGAAGTAGAGGAAATTACAAAGCCGGAGTTTGACGCGCAGATAAATGCCGATGAAATTGCCCTGGCACTGGAAAGATTCGGCCCCATAAGATTTAAAGTCATAGCTTATAAAACCCTGCAAAAAATAATGAATGCCGGGGCTCTCGGAGCAGAAATTGTCCTCGGCGGAAAACTCCCAAGTGCAAGAGCAAAAAGCTGGAGATTCTCACAGGGATTTTTAAAAAAAGTCGGAGATAGTGCTAAGGTTGTTGAAAGGGCAAAGTCAACTGCACAGACAAAGCCGGGAACTGTCGGAGTTAAGGTAAGCATACTTCCTCCGAATGCAATTCTGAAGGATAAAATAACCATCAACGAGGAAATGATTAATATGCTAAAAAGAAACATTGAAAATATTAAAAACACAGAGAATACTCAAAAACCAAAAGCAGGGAGAAAAAAGAAAAATGCCAACACTTAAAAGCAAGGAAATAAAAAAGATGACTAAAGAAGAAAAAGAAAGAAAGATAAAAGAATTAAGATTTGAGCTGATAAAATCAAATTCATCCAAGACAGGAAATTCAAAAATTAAAGAAATTAAAAAAATAATGGCAAGAATATTCACGCTTGACACACTCAAAGATAAGAATGGAAATATGCCCAAAATGCGGCCTGCCTAAGCAGGCTTGTGTATGTGAACAAATCGTAAAGAGTTCGCAAAGGATAAAGGTAACCTTGGAGAAAAAGCGATACGGAAAGATTGTCACTGCAGTCACCGGCTTTGACAGGGAAATTGACATAAAAAAAATCACAAAAGCCCTGAAAAATGAACTTGCCTGCGGAGGAACATACAAGGACGATGTGATAGAGCTTCAGGGGAACCACAAGAAAAGAATAAAGGAAATCCTTGTAAAACTCGGATTCAACGAAGAATCCATAGATTAAGCACACACAAAATAAGGAGAAGAAAAAAAATGAAAAAAGAAAAAAAGGAAACTGGAAAGAAAAAGACAGCAGGAGCTGTGTGCAATGACAGAGAATGCCCCAGCCATGGCAACCTCAAAACAAGGGGCAAGATATTTGAAGGAACAGTCATCAGAAAATTCCCAAGAAGAGTGGTTATGGAGTTTGAGAGGGAGGTTTATTTAAGAAAATATGAAAGATATTATAAGTCAAAGACAAAGATTCATGCAAGGCTTCCTAACTGCATGGAAAAAGAAATCAGTGTCGGGGATTTAATCAGGGTTCAGGAATGCCGCCCGTTAAGCAAGATAATACACTTCGCAGTCATTGGAAAAATAAAAAGCAATGTCGGGAAGGAAGAAAAATGAAAGCCATCAGCGCGAGAGCAACATTAGGAATTAATCTCGGAGCATATGTAATTGCTTCTGACAACAGCGGTGCAAAGATTGTAAAAGTCGTTTCAGTGAAAAGATGGAAAGGAAGAAAAGGAAGGCAGGCTGCTGCAAAAATAGCGGACTGGGTCAAAGTCAGCGTGAGAAAAGGAAATCCTGAAATGAAAGGAAAAGTTTTTGACGCAATCGTGATAAGGCTCAAAAGAGCATACAGAAGAAGAGATGGGGAGAGAATTGCATTTGAGGACAATGCTGTCGCGATATTAAAAGATGAAAAAGGAAACCCAAAAGGAACACAAATTAAAGGAGCTGTTGCAAGAGAGGTTTTGGAGAGATGGCCTCAAGTAGCAAGAATAGGTTCAATTATATATTAAAATGAAAACACAAAGGTTATTTAGTGGAAGAAGAATCTGCATTGATGTAGATGACACTTTATTTGATTATAATAGAGCGTTAAGAGAATGGCATAATCAGACATACAGAACTTCATTAAAACCAGAAGATTTTGTAAGTTATTTTTTCAATGAGGTTTGGGGGGGAACATTAGAAGAGGCCATCAGAAGAGTTGATGAATTCCAACATTCTGAATATATGGGAAGTATTTCTCCTATTGGGGGGGCTGTAAGTGCTGTTGATGTTTTATCACAGCGAGGAAAAGAATTATTTATAGTAACCGCTCGCCCTGATTATTTAAGAAGAGAAACTGAAAAATTGTTAGACAAACATTTTATAGGAAGGTTCAGAGAAATTATTTTTTCATCAAATCATTATAGCAAAAGAGCAAATTCCGGAAAAACTAAAGCGAGAGTATGTAGAGAATTAAATGCTTTTTTAGTTGATGATTCCCTCCAATATTATCTCCAATGCTTTGATGAAGGGGTGGGTGCAATATTATTCGGAAATAATGCATGGAATCAAAGCAACGGACATGTTAAAATAATCAGAGGAGAAAATTGGAGAAGAACCTTAGAATTGATAGGAGTTAAACAATAAAATGAAAAACAAATTCAGCAGACACTGGAAATCAAGCAGGCAACCCCGCAAGCAGAGGAAATACAGGGCAAATGCCCCCCTGCACATAAAAAGAAAATTCCTGAATGTAAACCTTTCAAAAGAACTAAGAAAAAAATACAAAAAAAGAAACCTTCTGTTAAGAAAAGGCGACAGCGTGAAAATCATGAGGGGAAAATTCAGGAAGAAAAGCGGAAAAGTTGCCGAAATAGATTTAAAGAGGCAGAAAATATTCATAGAAGGGATGCAGGTTAAAAAGCAGGACGGCTCAAAAGTCAACATACCATTCAGGGCGTCAAATCTGCAGATTGCAGAAATAAATGCAGAGGGAAGAAGAAAAATTGGAAAGGAAAACATGAAAGAAAATAAAGAAAAGGAGAAAAAAGAAAATGCATCTTAAAAGGCAGGAATCCCCGAAAAACTGGCCTGTGAAAAGAAAAGGAACAGTTTACATAGTCAGACCGAACTCAGACACCAAAAAAGGAATTCCTGTATTGGTGGTCTTGAGGGATATTTTGAAACTTGCCAAGAACAGGAAGGAAGCGAAGAGTGCAATCCATTCAAAGAAAGTCCTTCTTAACGGCAGGGCGATAAAAGACGAGAAAACACCGATGCTGCTATTTGATGTAATGGCTATTGTCCAGTCAAAGAAAAATTACCGGCTGCTGGTTTCCACTACAGGGAAATTTGAACTAAGGGAAATAAAAGATTTGGAAGCAAAATACAAAATAGCAAAAATCCTAAACAAGAAAATGCTGAAGGGGAAGAAGATTCAGTTGAACTTAAATGACGGAAGAAATCTCGTGTCAAAAAACAGGCAGAATATTGGGGATTCTGTAGTGCTGAACCTGAAAGAGAGAAAAGTGGAAAGAATAATTCCCATGCAGGAAAAAGCAAAAGTCATCATATTTGAAGGAAAACACGCAGGCAAAGAAGGAGTTATAAAAAGCATAATTTCAAAAAACAAAATGGCAGAGATTAATGTAAAAGACGGAAGCATTAATGTCTTAACTAAACAACTGATAGTGATAGAATAACCATGAAAAAAAATACTGGAAATTCAGACATGGAACAAAACATAATGAGAACTGTGAAAATTGACAAGGTTGTCTTAAGCGTTGGAGGAACAGGCGAAGAACTGGAAAAAGGAATGAAACTGCTTAAAGTTATCACAGACAAAAACCCCTCAAAGAGAAAATCAAGAAAAAGGATTCCCTCGCTGGGAGTAAGGCCGAACCTGGAAGTTGGAGCAATGGTAACATTAAGGAAAAATTTTGAGGAAATACTGGGAAAAACTCTTGCTGCAGTAAACAACACCATGAGAAAAAAGCAGGTTGTTGAAAATCATTTCTCATTCGGAATACACGAGTATATTGAAATACCCGGAATAGAATACCAGAGAGACATCGGAATAATCGGGCTGGATATCACAGTCGTGTTTAAAAGAACAGGAAAGAGAGTGGGAATAAGAAAAATAAAGACAGGTAGAGTGTCAAAAAAGCAGGCAATTACAAAAGAAGAAATAATTAAATTCATGGAGGAGAATTTCAGCACGAAATTCAGATAACAAAATGACAGCAAGCGACTGGAAAAAAATACTGAAACAGCTGAAGAAAAAGCCCGCAAAAATGGACAGATTTATCAGACACAACAAGCCAAAAGAAAGAAAAATCGGAGTTACCACAAAAAAATGCGAGAGATGCGGAAGATTCGGGGCGCATATAAGCTCATACGGATTAAACTTATGCCGACACTGCTTCAGGGAAATTGCAGTGGAAATTGGCTTCACAAAATACTCATAAAATGTCACAGGATATTGTTTCAGATGCTTTAAACATGATAAGAAATGCCAACAGGACAGGAAAGAAAGTAACAGAGATAAAAAGAATTTCAAATCTTCTGATTGAGGTATTAAAAATAATGAAGCAGGAAGGACTGATAAAAAAATACAAGATTGACGGAAAAAGCAAGGCAATTGAAGTCACAATTGAAAAAATATCTGAATGCAGGGCGATAAAGCCGAGGTTCACAGTCAGGAAAGAGCAGATTGAAAAATATGCCAGAAGATACCTGCCTGCAAGGGGAATAGGAACAATAATAGTTTCAACAAGTAAAGGATTAATGACCCACCAGAAAGCCCTTGAAGAAGGGGCAGGAGGATGCCTGATAGCATATTTTTATTGAGATGAAAAAAGAAATTTTTCAGGAGATTGAAATTCCGGAAGGAATTGAAGCAGTCATAGAGGGAAATATGATAAAGATAAAAGGTCCTCAGGGAGAAAACAGGAAAAAATTCAACACTACAAATCTCGTTTTTGAAAAAAAAGACAATAAAATAATAATCGGGAGCAAAAAGGCAACTAAAAAAGAAAAAAAAATGATGAACACAATAAAAGCACACATAAAAAATATGATAAGCGGAGTTCAGAAAAAATTTGAGTATGAGTTAAAGATATGTTTCAGCCATTTCCCTGCAAGCGTGGAAATCAAGGGAAATGAAGCATTGATAAAAAACTTCCTTGGAGAAAAGACCCCGAGAGTAGTCCGGCTTCCTGAAGGGATTGACATTAAGCTTGAAAAGGACATAATAAAAATCAGTTCTGCTGACAAGGAGATTGCGGGGCAGGCAGCAGCTGACTTTGAAGTCGCCACAAGAATCAGCAAAAGGGACAGAAGAACATTTCAGGACGGCATTTTCATGATAACTAAAGCAGGAGTGGGCATATGACAGCAAGAAGCAGATTTCTAAGAAGAACCTGGAAAAGATTCTCGAAACTTGGAAGAGGAAGAAAGAAAAAGCAAAAATGGAACAGCCCGAAAGGAAGGCACAGCAAAACAAGGGAAAAAAGAGGGGGCTACCCTGTATCAGTCAGTATAGGTTACAAGGGAAACAATGAAAAAAGAAACAAGATTGCCGGAAAAAGTCCTGCTCTTGTGCATAACATCAGGGAGCTTGAAAATGTTAAAGATGAAAAGGCAATAATCCTCGGAAAAATTGGGAAAAAGAAAAAGATGGAAATTGCAAAAAAAGCGAAAGAAATGAAAATTAATATTCAGAATTTAAATGTGAAAAAGTTTTTGAAAAGAACAGAGAAAAAAGCAGAAAATAAAACTATGGAGGAAAAAAAATGAACCTGAAAAAGAAAAAAAATCTTGCTGCGAGAACTCTCGGAGTAAGCAAAGACAAGATAATATTTGTAAAGCCGAGATTGGAAGAAATCAAGGAGGCAATAACAAAGCAGGACATAAGGGACTTGCACAAAGACATGGCAATCCTGATAAAAGAAGCAAAAGGCAGAAGAAAGATTAAAAAAAGAAAGAAAAAAAGCCCGGGAAACATAAAAGTAAAAGTTAATCTCAAAAAGAAAAATTATGTCACACTAACAAGAACACTAAGAAGATACTCTTCGGAATTAAAAAAACAGGGAAAATTGTCAAAAGAAGAACTTGAAGAGATAAGAAAAAAGATAAGAAACAAGGATTTCAGAAATAAACCTTATCTAAAAAACTATATAAAAGGACTGGGAGGCAGGCAGGTTTAAATAAAATGAAGGTTCAGAAAAGACGAAGAAAGGAAAATAAAACAGATTACCTGAAAAGATTAAAGCTGCTGAAAAGCAATTCCCCGAGAGTTGTATTCAGGAAGACAAACAGATACATCATTGCACAATATGCCACAAGCGAGGAAGCCCAGGACAGGATAGTTTTGGGAGCAAACTCAAAAGATTTGATGAAATACGGCTGGCCGGAAAACTTTAAAGGAAGCTTGAAATCAATTCCCGCATCATATTTAACAGGATTGCTTCTTGGGAAAAAGATTATTGGAAAAAAACTCGAAACACCAATTGCTGATTTTGGAATGTACAGAAACCAGCACAAAAACAGGAGTTATGCTTTTTTAAAAGGGCTTATTGATGCAGGACTTAAACTGAAATGCAGCAAAGATGTTTTTCCCGAAGAAGGAAAAATCACCGGAAAAAATCTGAAAAAAGATTTTTCAAAAAACTTTGACGAGATAAAAAATAAAATATCAAAAAAATAAAAATGAAAGACAAACCGCCAGTAATAATTGAAGAAAGAGAAAGAAGAAGACCCGGAGAAAAAACACGGGAAGAAGAAATAGCAGCATGGGCTCCAAAGACAAAATTGGGAAAAGAAGTCAAGGGAGGAAAGATAAAAGACATTGATGAAATTCTGGACAGCAACAGGAAAATACTTGAAAAGGAAATTGTTGATTCTCTCTTAAACCTAAAATCTGACCTGATTTTTATAGGACAATCAAAGGGAAAATTCGGAGGAGGAAAAAGAAGAGCGTGGAAACAAACGCAGAGAAAGACAAAAGAAGGAAATATCCCCACATTCTCAACACTCGCAGTTGTCGGAGATGAAAACGGACACATAGGGATTGGAATGGGAAAGGCAAAAGAGACACTTCCGGCAAGAGACAAAGCAATGAGGATTGCCAAACTTGGAATTATAAGGGTAAAAAGAGCGTGCTCTTCTTTTGATTGTGCATGCTCTGAAAAGCATACAATTCCTTTTAAGGTTGAAGGAAAAACAGGCAGCGTTAGAGTTATGCTTATTCCTGCACCTCAAGGTACAGGACTTGTTGTGGGAAATGAACTGAAAAAGGTACTTAAACTTGCGGGCATAAAAGATATTTACAGCAAAACATTCGGACAGAAAAGAACAAGCTTCAATCTTGTCAGAGCATGCATGGAGGCATTGAAAAAAACAAACAAGGACTAAAATGATAGCAATAATAAGAATCCGCGGAAAAGTAAAAATCAAAAAAGACATTGAAGAGACCTTTAACAGATTAAAGCTCAAAAGAAAATTTTCATGCGTTGTTTTTTCAGAGCCAACTCCGGAACAACTCGGAATGCTGAAAAAAATAAGAGACCTTGTTGCATACGGGGAAATAAGCAAGGGAACATATGATGAATTGATGAAGGCAAGGGGAAAAAAAACAAAAACATTTTTCAGGTTGCACCCTCCAAGAGGCGGAATAAACACAAAAGAGCATTTTCCTAAAGGGGTCTTAGGAAATCACAAAGAAAAAATAAATGAGTTAGTGAAGAGGATGCTATGAATCTCAAAGAATATCAGGAATTATGCAAGATAACAGCAAAAAAATTTCAAAATAAAGAAGAGGAACTATGCAGTTGGGGGCTTGGAATTGCAGGAGAAGCAGGAGATATCGCAAGTTGCATTAAAAAATTAGTATTTCATAAAAATATTGCTATAAAGGACGGAATAAAGGAAAATATTGGAGATACTTTTTGGTATGCTGCAATGATTTGCAATGTTCTTGGATGGAATTTGGAAGAAATATTGGAAGAGAACATTAAAAAATTAAAGGCAAGATACCCCGATGGGTTTACAGAAAAAGATGCTCAAAGGGGAGGAACCATGATTAAATGGAGCGGAGAATAAAATGATAAAAACACACAAAAGAAGAAAATCCTCAAGAATGCACGGGAAAGGAATGGGAACGCACGGAGGCGGCTCAAGAAAAAAAAGAAGGGGAAGCGGGCATCACGGAGGAAAAGGTATGGCAGGAACAGGAAAAAGAGCAGGGCAAAAAATAACTCTTGTAACGAAGCTCTACGGGCACGGATATTTCGGAAAGCAGGGAATAACAAGCAGGAAGACAAAAAGAGACAAAAGAAAAAGAATAAACCTGGCAGATATCCAGAATAATCTTGGAAAATACGGAAAAAAATCGGGGGACAAGTTTGAAATTGAACTGAAGGACTACAAAATTCTCGGAGAAGGAGAAGTCAGGGACAAACTGATAATAAGAGCGAAAGAGGCGTCAAAATCTGCTGCAGATAAAGTCAAGAGTGCTGGTGGAGAGATTTTACTGAAATAACATGGATCTCAAAAAAATATTCGGTTTTATACCTGAAGTCAAGGAACCAGAGGAAAAAAAACTTGGATTCAAGACAAAATTAAAATGGACACTTCTGGTTTTGGTGTCTTTCTTTGTGCTTGCAAACATCCCGCTTTTTGGCTTGACAGATAATGCTCTTGCAAGATTTGAATACCTTGCAATAATTCTTGCAACTGACTTTGGAAGCATAATCTCCCTGGGTATAGGACCGATAGTAATGGCTTCTATTATCTTGCAGCTATTGAGCGGTTCGGGAATACTAAACATAGACACCTCAACAAGCGAGGGAAAAAAGTTTTTCCAGGGACTGCAGAAACTGCTGGTGTTTCTCTTCATAATATTTGAGGCATCTGTTTATGTGCTGATGGGAGGATTGCAGGCAGCAGAAGGGCTCACATTCCTGGTGATATTTCAGTTAATTCTCGGGGGAATTGTAATATTCTACATGGATGAATTGTCAAACAAATGGGGATTTGGCTCTGGTGTCAGTTTATTTATCGGAGCAGGAATAGCATGGAGAATTTTCACAAGCGCGTTCCAGTTTATAACACAGCAGGGAAGCAACTGCCTGCTGGACTTTTCCAACACTTCATGCCCGGGAAAAATTTTCGTTTTAATCCAGTCAATAATCGGGCATTACAGCATTGAACTTGTATCTGCATTAGGGGCAATTCTGGCTACTATAGCAATATTCCTGATAATTGTCTGGGCGCAGTCGCTGAAAGTTGAAATACCTCTTTCATTCGGAAAAGTCAGAGGGTACAATGTCAAATGGCCTTTGTCATTTTTCTATGCCTCAAACATACCTGTAATATTCACTGCAGCACTTATTGCCACAAGCCAGCTGTTTGGAGGAATGCTTGAGAACTGGCTTGGAAATCCGACATTCATAGGACACTTTATAGACAATCAACCTGTCTCAGGACTTGCTTTCTGGATGGGCTCAACAAACCTTCTGGAACTGACAATAAGAGGAGGGTTTATGCCCATATATCTTCTCCAGGGGCTTACACATGTATTATTCTTTGTCATTTTATCAACTGTATTCGCAATATTCTGGGTTAAGACCTCTGGAATGGATACAAAATCCCAGGCACACAAAATCTCCTCATCAGGACTGCAAATTGCAGGTTTCAGACAGGATGAAAGAATTCTTGAAAGCATCTTGGACAGATACATACTGCCCCTGACAGTGATGGGAGGAATTGCGATAGGACTGCTTGCTTCTGTCAGCGACCTGCTGGGAGCGTTGGTATCAGGAACTGCCATACTTCTTGTAATCGGAATTTTCTTCCAGTTCTACCAGAATATTGTGCAGCAACATCAGGTTGACATGTATCCTGCAATGAGGAAGTTTGTGGGGGCGTGAACCTTGCAGAGTAAATCACATAATTTAACATTTGCTCACTCGCAAAACTCGCGAGAGATTACATTAAAAATAAAAGTTCAATAGAAAGTTGCATTCCTTAATTCCTTTATTCTATTTCTGCAACTGGATGGGGTTCTTCAGGATATATTATTGTTGCAGAGTTGCATTCCTTAATTCCTTTATTCTATTTCTGCAACTAGAAGGATTTTCAAACTTTCATATTCTCTTAATTAGTTGCATTCCTTAATTCCTTTATTCTATTTCTGCAACACTTTACAACTCACCAATTAACGTTACAATATACAGGTTGCATTCCTTAATTCCTTTATTCTATTTCTGCAACTGTGTCAATGACGATAAATGGCTTGGGCATTGCGGAGAGTTGCATTCCTTAATTCCTTTATTCTATTTCTGCAACATTCCGATATCTTCAACTGTCCTCGCTGTAATCGACAGTTGCATTCCTTAATTCCTTTATTCTATTTCTGCAACAAATGCTGGAGAAGTGGTTATTATAGCAGTTGATAAGTTGCATTCCTTAATTCCTTTATTCTATTTCTGCAACATTAACCTTTTTAAATATTTGTATACCCACACACACATAGTTGCATTCCTTAATTCCTTTATTCTATTTCTGCAACCAATATTTCCTGCTTTGCCATATATCAAATCAAAAAGTTGCATTCCTTAATTCCTTTATTCTATTTCTGCAACACTTTTATCTCGGAGATAGAAAAAAGCAGAAGCAATAGGTTGCATTCCTTAATTCCTTTATTCTATTTCTGCAACTGGCAAGAAATCCAAAGTTTTAAGCCTTGAGGAACTCAATTTTATTTTGAATTTTGGAATGTCCATTTTCTGCATTTCCTTTTTAAAGGAATTCTTAGTTGCGATAATATGAACGGAATTATGGATTGGTCTGTTCATTTTATCCAAGCCGAGACTTAAATAAAATTATTTATATGATTCCAAACCTTTTCAGATTTACATCTTATTGCGTTGCAACAACGCCAATCTTTTCGGGTATACCCTCAAGATATCTTAGTAAGTCAGTATTATTCTGTGAATAATAATCCATAAGCTTACGCTTCAACATTAATTTGTGGAATTTAAAATATTTAAACCTTTCTTCGCGATGTTTATAGAAGCATTATAATCTGCATTAAGTTCTACTCCACATTTATTACATTTAAATAAGCTTGAATTTCCATTAAAGGGTCTTTGCGTATTTACCTTTTCTCCGCAATGAGAACATTCTTTACTTGTATATTCTGGGGAGATATATAAAACCTTTATTCCTTCCCTTTTTGCTTTATAGTCTACTAGATCTGATAATTTTTTGAAAGTGAATTGGGACAGTTTATACTGAGATTTTTTTGACATTTTGCTTCTATTCTTTTTAGGTTTCTCTAATTTTTCAAAGACAATGAAAGCATTTTTATTTTTAGCAAAATCAACAATTTGTTTTGAATAATTATGAAGAATTAATTGTATTTTCTTTTCTATATTTCTCATATTACTTTTTTTTCTCTTTTTATTATGTTTTCTTCTCAAAAATCTGTCTCTTTCTTTTTGTAGATTTTTTAATCTCAATATTTCTGAACTGTTGAGAAATAAGGGGCGTTCATTTTTTCCATTATTATGAACAAACGTATAAACTGCAATATGGCTTACCCCCCTATCTATTCCAACTATCCCAGAATAATCTTCTTTTAGGTTGAATTCCGTTTCTAAAGTATATTGTAAATAAAAATTATCATCTTTTCTTAATAAATAAGCATACTTGGGTTTTTGATTTTTTATAATTTTAATCTTTTCTTTTAACCAATTTAATCTCTTTTCTTTCTCCGGTAAATCTAATTCATATTCCTTAGGTAAATTTTTAGAAATTGTGAAAGAAATTTTATTATCATTTAAGAACTTAACAGATTTATCTAACATTAATCTCCTTGCTTTAAAATTAATCTGCCCCTTTTCTTTTAAGGATTTTTCTTCACGCTTGATATTCCGATCTAAAATTTTTATTTTTCCTAAAACATTCGACATAGAATACCCTCTAAAGTCTTCTAATTTCTTTTCCTTATTTATCCAAGAAGGGTGAATATATCTCTCAACTCTTTGTTTCTCTATTTTGGGGCAAAGAATTTTATTTCCGTCCCTGATTTCAATAAATTCTTGTAATTTTTTCTTCATCTCTCTTAGTCTTCTAAATCTCTCTTTTCTCTGTTTTTTGATTGATTTATCCAAAATAAAAGCTTCCCTAATCGCATAATTAAAATGAGTTTTAGAAATCTTATTTGTAGAATTCTTTATATTAATATCCTGTTCTGCCTTTCTTCCTTTTGCAGAATACATCCTCTTTCTTATTCCATACTCAGTAAATTTATTTTTATAACATTCTTGACAAAGAGATTTTCCATTAACATATCTATTAACTTGTTTCCCACAAGAACAAAATTCATTTGGAAAATCCCAAATCTTTTTACCATCTTCGTTTAAAAGGGGTTTCTTGTTTTCATCCAACCTTACTTTTCCAGCAAATCTATCTTCTGCTAATTCTTTTTGAATAACTTTTATTGCAAAATTTATTGCTTTTCCATATTCATCAAAATAATCATTTAATCCTTCTGAAGTTTCTTTATCTAATTTTAATTTGAACTTTACACCTGTTGTAATATTTTCTTGTTCTGACAACTTCAATACATCCTCCTATAACAATTATCTATCATCCTCTTCTTATATTTTGTGGCGGGTGGGTATATCTCATTTTTTATTATGTCTTTTACTTTTTCTATAACTTCAAATAGTTCTGTTTTATCATTTAAATTTACCTTAATTAATTCATTTGACAAAGCATATTTTATATAACCATAATGAACCTGATAACCCAAAACTTTTTCTATAAGCATGGCTTCAAACATTAATTGTAATCTTTGTGTTCTATAAAAACTGCATTTTGGCTTTTTTGCGTATTTTAATTGTAACGGGTATGCTTCTTTCTTTTCTTCGTTGATTAAAAGACAATCAACTTTTGTAGCAAATTCTTCTGTTTCCAAAGGAAGATTATATTTTTTTATTAATCGGGGGTTGTAAGATTTACCTTTTATTATCTTATTTCTATTTGTATCTCTTTTAAAACTAAAATCTTTTTCTAAACCTTTCTTCTGTTTGGCACTTTTTGTTTGGGGCAATCTCAAAACCCGCGTAAAATAAACAATTCTCGGGCAGTATTCATAATTCATCAAATCGGCAGCGGTAATCTTAGGCATCATTTTGTATTATCACAAAATCTTTTTGTTTAATTCTCTCTTCATCCAAATAACCGATTATATCTTTTTCAGAAAAACAGGACTTGCAGGTCGGAATTATAAAAATACAATCATCATTTCCCAATTCTAAATTTCTTATCTCTATTGCAAGCATCTCTATTCTATTTTTTGTTAATTCTCCGATAAATGAACTTTTCTGCACCCTAAAAAACCCATAATTCTTGCAGATTGAAACAATTTTACTCCTTATCCTATCATTGGTAATATCATAAATTATCCAGTATAACATTTCAATCTCCCCAAATAAAAGTTTTAAATTCTTCAGATTGATTTAAGATAAATCTAACTACTTCTCTTGCTTGCTCAAGCATAATTTGGGAAATACTCCTTTTTTTACCATTAAACTTTACTTTATTTGAAAGGGTTTTCATAACTTCATTTATTATCTTTGTTCTTCCATCTTTAGTAAGTAGGATACCCTCGCCTATTTTTTCCAGATCGTTATCGGAAATTTGCTTTCTGACAAACAAATTAATAATTGCTCGGTCTATGATTGGCCTGAATTGTTCAACCAAATCCAAAACCATAGATGGTTTTCCATATCTGTCCATATGTAAAAAACCAAGGTAAGGGTCAAGCCCAGAAAGAATACAAGCTCTCTCAACTTCAGAATACAAAATCCCATATCCGTAATTTAAACAGATATTAAAAATATCTTCAGATTTTGGGTCTCTTTCTTTAAAAGGAATGATTTTCTTCAAGCATGAGAAATATAAAGAAGCCCCATACCCTTCATAACCTAAAAGAGAATCCCTATCTTTGTCTATCTCAGTTAAATTCAATTCTTCAAATTTACTTATATGATTAGAAAAAGAGGTTATTTCTTCTGAAAAGATATCTCTTGTTTTGTTTAATTTTTTGATTAAAAATAACTGATTTTTTAATTTTGCTTTTAAAACTCCCCGGACTATCTCTATCCCCTTCTCATTAAAATATGCCTTCGCCTGTTCTCTTCTTGTTAATGTAGTTCCTCCTAGAGTGCAAGGGTAAATTCTTGCAAATGGCTTTCCTGAATAAGAAGTGTAAACGATGTCTATATTTTTCTCAATAGCAAGTTTTACGGCACTTTCTGTTATTGAAGAAGGGGAAGAGATTATTATCTGTTCTACATTATCTGCAGAATATTCGTCTTCCTTTTCTTTTAATTTTATTATGAAGCGATTTTCTTTTTTTGAAAGGTAAGAACCAAACTCATTTATAATTAATTTCATAAAATTCTCCTTATATCATTACTTTATAATGATTTCTATTGTTTCCCTAATTCTGCCTCAACTCATTACCGGTTCCTCCGTAAAATTGGAAGTGCTCAAAACATAAACAGAGAACATTTAAAAATTATCTTTTCCTTTTTACAACATGAGCAAAAAAGACGGAAGTTTTCTTCCGATAATTGTCGTGATGGTCATATCTGTAGCAATAGCGGGTTTGTGGGATAGTGTTCCTGCAATAAAAAATTCAGTGCATTACATTTTAGACCCGACTGTGGGATGGCTGATAAACTGGAACATTCATCTGGGAACGCTGTTTATTGTTTTTGCCATCACATTAATAACAACTCTTGTCCAGAAGTTTGCAACAGACCAGGAAGCATTGAGAGAACTGAAAAAAGAGCAGAAAATCCTGCAGGAAGAGATGAACAAATACAAGGAGCATCCTGAAAAACTCATGGAACTGCAGAAAAAACAAATGCAGTTTATTCCCAAAACAATGAAACTCACGAGCAGGTCAATCATGTTCACAGGAGTTCCGTTTATTCTGCTTTTCAGGTGGTTTAATGATGTTTTTGCGGGGATGGATAATCCAAAATTTTTCGGATTTATGAGCTGGTTTTTATTTTACCTTATATTCGCAATGGTTTTCAGCAGCATTTTGAGAAAGGCAATGAAAGTTGTGTAATTGTCTGCTAATATAAAACATAATCTTAAAAAGACATTATTTTTGATATTAAAATGGAACAGGAAGAACAGGAGCTTGTGATGAAACTTGGTTTTTTTGAACAGCAAATGCGGCAAATCCAGCAGCAGCTTGAAGCTGTTCAGAGCGGAGCAGAAGAAATAAGTTCCTTAAGCACAGGGCTTGATGAACTTGCCAATGGAAAAGACAAGGAAATCCTTGCAGCATTGGGAAGAGGAATTTTTGTCAAAGCCAAACTTATTTCAGAGGACTTGATAGTTGACATAGGGGATAAAAATCTTGTAAGAAAGAGCATTCCTGAAACAAAGAAAATAATTGAAGAGCAGATAAAAAAACTTGGGAAAGTCAAAGAGGAACTTGAAGAAAACCTTGAAAAAATAGGAGAAGAAGCACAAAGAATAATAGGAGAGGCAGAAGAAAGGAAGAATAATCGATTATAGCAATACCAATTGCCTGCTTTGCAGATGTTAGCATAAGAACTTAATGAATAAACCCTTTGTAGCAATGATTTGCCTTTACTTTTTTATTAACCCTTCATCTTTCTCACGAACTCATCATATTTTATAGCACCATATTCTGTTATTATTCCTTTAATATATTTCTTATCCACAAATTCAAATGCAGGATTTCTTATCCGGATGTTTTTTGGAGCGCGATTCCAGATTTCATTTAGCCCCCTCTGTTCAAGAGGAATTTTCCTTTTCGTGAATTTCCAGGAGTCAGCAATTACATAAACAGGAATTTTGCACTGCTTGGAGATTATTGCAACTAACTCACTCCCGATTTTGTTGACAATCCCGTTTTTAAGCAGTGCATCTGCTCCCAAAAAAACCCTGCTGGTTTTTTTCAGGTTTCCCTCTCCTGACAGAGCATCCTGCAGTGCAGAATCAACAAACATAGTCACTTTTATTCCTGCTCTTGATAATTCTTTTGCAGTTAATCTTCCCTGAAACAACGGGCGGGTTTCTGTGTTGTAAATCTGGAATTTTTTTCCTTTTCTTCTTGCATAAATTAACGCATTGACAACATTTGTAGAATGGCAGTGCGTGAAGATAACATCATTATTTTTTATTAATTTAAAGACAAATCTGTTTATTTGATTTTGCGAATAATCAAAATGATTTATTATTTCTTTTTCAGGAATCTTGTCTGCCAAATTCAGAACTTTTTCCAGCATTGGTTCTGTGGGACGAAGAGACAAAAGTTTCTTTTTTGATGATTTTGTCTGAATAAGAAAATATGCTTTTAATGCTGCTTTTGCTATGTTTCTTGCTCCCTGAATTTTCACCTCTTTTATGTCTCTTGCAATTTTGCTGAAAATTTTTTGTCTATCCATACACTATTTTTATAATTAAGGTGTCAACATTTAAAAATTCTCTTTTTCTTTATACCTTATGCTTGAATCAATGGTGAACCCAAAAAGAGTTGAAAAAGGGCCGTGGAAAATGTTTTTTGTCGGGATTATTTACGCTTCTGTTTCCATACTGCTGGTGCATTTTTTATTCTCTTCTGATGCTGTTTTGTCCAAGTTCTCAGGCATGATAGTAGTCACTTTCTGCGTTATGTTTTCACTGCCTTTCATGTATTTCATAATAAAAAGAGAGGAAAAAGAAGACGAGGAAATAGAGGGTTTTGTAGGGGTATGGAAAGCCCACAGCGACGCAATATACGCCCTGATGTGGCTGTTTTTCGGTTTTATAATCTCTTTTTCAATATGGTACATAGTTCTGCAAAATGCAAACTTGTTCAATGCACAGGTTGAGACCTACTGCATGATAAACAGCCCTGCAGACATAGACAACTGCGTGGTTAAATACTCTTTCGGGCAGAGCGTGACAGCAAGCATGTCTGACAAGGGAGGCAGGTTTTTTTCAATAATTGAAAATAATGTTTATGTCATGATTTTCACTCTTGTATTCTCCCTGATATTCGGGGCAGGGGCAATATTCATACTTGCATGGAATGCAAGCGTAATCTCAGCAGCAATAGGAATATTTACAAAATACAGCATTGCTGAAATACCAATCGGGCTTATAAGATACATGATTCACGGATTTCCGGAAATAGCCGCATATTTTATTACTGCACTTGCAGGGGGTATATTCGGAGTTGGCATTTTAAGAAACGGACTTGGCAACAAGAAGTTCATCAGAACAATAGAGAATGTGGTGATACTGCTCCTGACAGCAATAGCAATCCTGATAATAGCTGCTCTGATTGAGGTGTATTTCACTCCGCTATTATTCAGATAAATTTAGATAATAAAGTTTAAATAGAATTTTTACTCTTTTGAGAGATTTATGGATATCAAAAAAGAAGAACTTCCAATTGAAGAACCCTTGAGCAGGGACATAGAAAAAAGAAAAAAAGCGATAATAGAATTTGTTAAGAAGAAAAGCGGGTGGATTTATTACCTAATTCTCTCGTTTATTGTTTTCATAGGATTATATGTCCGGACAAGGAACATACCTAAACTCAAAGATATTACTACCGGAACATGGACCTTGGGGCCTGACTTAGACCCTTTCCTGTTTTTAAGATGGGCAAAATACATTGCTGAACACGGAAAACTTTTCCTGCTTGATGTAATGAGGAGCGTTCCCCTGGCAGAAATTTGCTCTGGAAAAATGTGCGCTCCAATAGATACAAGCGGGGAAATGAAATTGCTCTCCTACATGATATCAGGCTTTTACAGATTTTTATCATTCTTTAAAGAAACCAGTATAACTTATGCTGCAATAATTTTTCCTGTGATTATGTTTGGTTTGACAGCAATTGCTTTTTTCCTTTTTGCAAGAAAGATATTTTATAAAAAAGATGAGAGGGCAAGAAACATAATAGCACTTATATCAACAGCCTTTTTTGTTCTCATTCCTTCATTATTGCCAAGAACTATCGCAGGAATTCCGGAGAAAGAATCTGTGGCATTCCTCTTTATATTCATAGCATTCTATCTTTTTCTCGAGGCATTTACTTCAGATAAACTGAAGAGAGGCCTGATATTTGGGATATTATCAGGAATAGCAACAGGACTTTTAGGATTGACTTGGGGAGGGGTAATTTATGTATTTATGACAATCGCTGCAGCTGTTTTATTTGCTTTCCTGCTCAGAAAAATTGACGAGAAAAAATTTTATATATATTGTTCCTGGATTGCAAGTTTTATGATTATTGTATTTTCTTTTTCCACAAGATACACAATTGGAAGTCTAATCGCATCTTCCTCTACCGGACTGGCACTTGTGACTCTTTTTGTCTTATTAGTTGATTTTGCGTTATTCAAGAAAAAGATATTCAAAATTTCAGATAAGATAAAACTTCCGGAAGAAATTATTTCACTAATAATTGTGCTGGTTATTTTAGGTATATCAACTTCAATTTTTTTCGGGGTTTCTTTCATTCCAAGTCAAATTTCAGAGATTATAAGTCAAACTGTGCATCCAATAACCAACAGATTTGCTGTAACTGTTGCAGAAAATAAACAGCCCTATTTTGAAGGAGATTGGAAAAGTGAGTTTGGCCCTATCCAGCTTAATATCCCTCTTTATTTCTGGCTTTTCTTTATCGGCTCTGTTCTTCTCTTTAATCAAATGATAAAATCATTAAGAAAAAAAGAAAGAATAATCTTAACATTAAGTTATATTATCTTCCTGGTTTGCTTGATATTTAGCAAATATTCTCCAAGCAGTGTGCTTAACGGCGATACTAATCTAAGTTTAATTATGTATGTTGGAGGAGTCTTATTTTTCGCGGGAAGTTTTGGATACTTATATTATAAAGGACATAAGAAAAAAGAATTTTCTGCTTTCAAGGAATTTGAATTCTCTTATATCCTTTATTTTATTACTTTAACTATGACTATAATCGGGGCAAGAGGAGCAATTAGATTAATTATGGTATTGGGGGCATTAAGTCCTTTGGCAGTAGGTTTTCTAATATTTAAAGCATCGGATAGTTACATAAAAGAAAAGGATGAAATGAAAAAGTTCTTTTTTGGGCTTATAGCTGTAATAATCTTAATAGCATCAATCTTTACCATATGGACTTACTACAAAAACGATAAATCCATGGGAGAGAATTATGCCCCCGGCTCATATCAATGGCAATGGCAAAAAGCCATGGCATGGGTCAGGGAAAACACGACAAAAGATGCTGTTTTTGCTCACTGGTGGGATTATGGTTACTGGCTTCAGTCAATAGGAGAAAGAGCCACGATTCTTGACGGAGGGAATGCTATCGGATATTGGAATCACCTGATGGGCAGGCATGTCTTAACCGGAGAAAATGAAAAAACTGCCCTGGAATTTCTTTATGCTCATAATGCAACCCATCTTCTCATTGACTCCACAGATATAGGAAAGTATTCTGCATTTTCAAGCATTGGTTCAGATGAAAACTATGACAGATTTTCCTGGATTAACACCCTCCTGCTTGATGACAGGCAGACACAAGAAACAGGCAACGCAACTTTATATGTATATCCTGGAGGAAGTTCCTTAGATAGTGACATAATCTGGGAAGAAAATGGAGAAGAGATATTATTGCCAAGGAAAAATGCAGGTATTGGAGCAATAACCATAATGATGGTGTCTGATAAAATTCTCCAGCCAGAGGGAATTTTTGTTTATAACGGAAAAAATTATAAAATACCTTTGAGATTTATGTATCTTGATGGAGAATTGCAGGATTTCAAATCAGGGATAGATGCGGGAATATTTTTGTTCCCTAAATTAGAACAAACTCCTGACGGGAAATTAAATTCCAATAAGATTGGTGCAGCATTATATTTAAGTCCGAGAACAATCCATTCACAATTGACAAGATTATATCTTATGAATCAGAAGTCAGATTATTTCAAACTTGCTCATTCAGAGGATAGTCTCATTATAGAAGACCTGAAAAAACAAGGGTTTTATCAGGGGGAGTTTATATATTTCCAGGGAGTAGTAGGACCAATTAAAATTTGGGAAATAAGCTACCCTCCAGATATAGAACTAAATCAAGATTATCTCAGTACAGAATACCCTGCTGAATTAAGAACTATAAAAGCAGGAGAATATAACAATTAAGATGGAAAAAGTAATTCTGTTGCTACCTGCATTATTAAGTTTTTTCATAGCATTATTTTTAACCCCCCTTTGGATTAAGAAAGCGAAGGAAATAGGGCTTGTGTGGGAAGACATGAACAAACCGCAACATCCAAAAGATGTTGCTGGATCCGGAGGGACAAGTGCCTTTTTGGGATTTATTCTTGGAGTTTTGAGTTACATAGCTATAAAAACTTTTTATCTTAAATCAGAGAATAATCTAATAGAAATTTTTGTATCCTTAAGTATGGTCCTGATAGTTGCTTTTATTGGATTTATGGATGACCTTTTTGGCTGGAAAAAAGGGGGGTTATCCATGAGGTCGAGATTAATACTGCTGGCTTTTTCCTCAATCCCCCTGATTGTTATAAATGCAGGAGAATCGCGGATGATGGGAATAGAATTAGGATTATTTTTCCCGTTATTTTTTATACCTCTCGGAATTGTAGGAGCATCAGCAACATTTAATTTTCTTGCAGGTTATAATGGCTTGGAAGCAAGTCAGGGAATTATAGTTTTATCTGCCTTAGCCATTGTTACTTCATCAATGGGAGAAGCGTGGCTAAGTTTAATTGCTTTATGTATGGTTGCATCTTTATTGGCATTTTACATATTTAATAAATATCCTGCAAAAGTATTTCCAGGAAACATACTGACTCACTCGGTGGGGGCATTGATTGCAATAATTGCCATTTTAGGAAATATAGAAAAAATTGCCATCTTCTTTTTTATCCCCTATATAATTGAAACAATCCTGAAACTGCGGGGGAAACTAAAAAAAGAGAGTTTCGCAAAGGTGAATGAAGACGGAAGTTTAGAGATGCCTTACAAAAAGATTTACGGACTGGAACATGGGGCTATTTATCTTCTAAAGAAAATAAAACCTGACAAAAAGGTTTATGAAAAGGAAGTAGTTTACCTAATAAATGCTTTCCAAATTCTGATTATCCTCGCTGGTTTTTTTATATTCAGGGGATATTTTTAAAATGCTAAAGAAAAAATTAAAGGATAGTTTCACAAGGAGCAGCATAATGATTGTTCTCATGATTGGGCTGTTTAATTTTTTTAATCTGCTTTTTCATTTTATCTCCGGAAGGCTACTCGGAAATGTTTTATACGGGACATTTGCGGCAGTCATGGGGGTAATTTACATATTTAATATTCCCTCTGAAATTATCCAGACAGTTGTATCCAGATATACAACTAAGTTTGCAAATGAAAAAAGGAAAGTCAAAAGTTTGTTAAACAGAGGGTTAAAAAGATTCTTTTTCCTGAGTCTAGTTATTCTGATTATTTTCGCCATAATCTCCCCCTTGCTTGGAAAGTTTTTGTTTGCTGAAATTCCCCTAATTCTTTTAACAGGAATTCTAATTATCCCCATATTTATAATCTCTGTAAATCGGGGCATTCTGCAGGGATTAAAGAGATTTAACTCTTTGGGTTTTAGTTTTTTTTCAGAAGGGATTATTAAATTAGGGGTTGGGACATTCTTCATTCTGTTAGGGATGAAAGTTTACGGGGCTTTGCTCGGGCTCATCACAGGGGCATTTTTTGCATTATTGGTTGCTTCAATTTCTCTGAAAGACATAAGAAAAAATAAGCCGGAAAATGCAGATATAAGGGGAATATACTCTTATTCCCTGCCTGTTATAATTTCTGTTGCTTCTGTAACTATTATGTACAGTATCGATTTAATTCTAGCCAGGAGGTTTTTTCCTGACTTGGCCGGACAATATGCGGTAATTTCAATGTTAGGAAAGATTATCTTTTTCGGAACTTTCCCGATAGTTAAAACCATGTTTCCTTTTGTTTCCGAAAGAGATGATAAAAAAGAAGAGTCCCGTGATTTGCTGAAAAAATCGATTTTTTTTGTCCTTATTCTTGTTTTATTAGTCTTGATAGCATATTCTCTCTTTCCAAAACAGATTATCTCGTTGTTATATGGAAAAGAATTTTTAGAATTTTCTTCATATCTGCTTTTGCCCTCCATAACCATGGGTTTGCTGTCTTTCAGCAACATCTTTATTTATTATAACTTATCAACCCACAGGAAAAAAAGAAATTATTCTCTGATTTTTTTCGCGATTGCGCAGATAGTACTATTAAGTTTTTTCAGTTTTAGTATTTCCGGTTTCATGTACATGAACCTTCTGATAAATCTTCTTCTTTTTATCTTCTTATTTTTATTTAATCTAAAGAAAATAACATGAGAGAAAAATTGAGCATAATAATCCCTGCATACAATGAAGAAAAGAGAATTGGAAAAACATTAGAAGAGTACTTGAAATTTTTTAAAGAAAGAAAAAAGAAAAAAGAAATTAAAGATTTTGAAATAATCGTTGTTTTGAATGGCTGTAAGGATAATACCGGAAAGGTTGTTAAAAAATATGAATGCAAGGAATTAAAAATTCTTGAATTCGAAGAAAGCGGAAAAGGTTTCGCGATAATCCAAGGTTTTAAAGAGGCTCTGAAAAGGGATAATGACCTGATAGGATTTGTTGACGCTGATATGGCTACAAAACCAGAAGCTTTTCATGATTTAGTTAAACATATTAATGATTATGACGGAATCATCGGAAGCAGATATGTTAAAGGAGCGATAGTTAATCCCAAACAATCCCCCCAGAGGATAATAGCCAGCAGGATATTTAATCTGCTGATAAAGACTCTTTTCATGATACATTATAAAGATACTCAATGCGGAGCAAAACTTTTTAGAAGAAAATCTATTGAAGAAGCAATTAATAAGCTAATAATTACCAGATGGGCTTTTGATGTAGATCTCCTCTATTGTCTAAAAATGGGGGGGTTTAAAATTAAAGAATTCCAAACGACCTGGAGTGACAGGGAATATTCTAAAATTAACCTTAAAAAATCAGGGCTAAAGATGATTTTGGCAGTAATTAGATTAAGAATTTTAAATTCACCTTTTAAAGACTTGGTAAACCTTTGTGATAGAATATTTAAAGGGAAAAAAATAATTTTTTTAAAAATCCCCCAAACGCAGTTAAACCATATGAAATTAAAAAATTTCAAGGAGGTTGGAGATTATTGCCACGAAAATCCCCTTATAAGATGGTTATTTTGGAAAAGGCTTAAAACAATGTTAAATCTCGCAAAAGATATAAAAAATGCTAAAAGGGTTTTGGATTTTGGAGCTGGCTCCGGGATTTCTATGCCAAGTTTATCACAAAACTTTTCTGAAGTTTACAGCTTAGATTTAGATATTTCTTCTATTGATTACTTAAAAAAATTATACAAATTAAAAAACGTGAAAATTCTCAGAGGGATAAATGACGAAAAATACAGATTGCCCTTTAAAGATAATTTTTTGGATATCATTTTTGCAGCAGATGTTTTGGAACATTTTAGAGATTCGTCTGAAATCCAAAGAGAATTTAAGAGGGTGCTAAAAAAAGGAGGCTGCTTGATTGTAAGCGGACCAACAGAAAATTTTCTCTACAGAATAGCCAGAAAATATGTATATAAGCAAAAAAAGCCCAAAGACCATTATACCAATGTTTATGATGTCATGAAGAAAACTTCAAAATTGTTAAAAATAGAAAAAAGCAAAACACTTCCCTGTATTCTTGTGCCAGGATTTAAGGTATATAAAGCTAAAAAGATTTAAATGGCAGATTAGTGCCATAAAAATGGTAAAGATTAATAATAAAATATTGGACAAAATCCTGGACAGGACATTGGACATATTATTATCTAAAGATAGAACAAAACTCTATGTCATCCTTATATTTGTTTTGGGTTTTGTTCTCAGATTAATCAATGTGCTGAACGGAGCAACAAGTATTGATGCTTCGGGACATGCGTTAATGGCGTTTGATTTTGCCTCTTCTGGGAAATTGGCTACGTGGAATCAATCAGTAGGTCTGTGGTATTTTCTTACTGATATAGCATATAAGATATTTGGCGTCGGAAATTTCGGGGCTAAATTTGTTGTCCTAATTTTTGGCAGTTTTTCCATAATCGTAATTTTTCTTTTTGTTAAGGAATTTTTTGGAAAAAAAGCAGGGTTAATAGCAGCTTTTTTGCTTGCTGTTTCCCCTTTTCACATAACAGAGACTATTCCTGAAATGGATGTTGCAGCCCTGTTTTTTACCCTGTTAGCCATGCTCTTTTTTGTCAAAGCGTTAAAACAAAATAAAAGATTGTTATTCATATTCTCAGGAATATCACTAGGAGCAGGAATATTAACCAAGATATATGCTTTGCTATTCATCCCTGCATTATTGTTATATGCTGTTTATTATGCAATAAAGTATAAGCCGGAGAAAAAACCATTTATTAAAAACATTATAATATTTCTTGCCGTGGCATTTATCTTTTGTCTTGTCCCGCTGACCTATAACTATCTTTTATACAGAGATAAAGGATTTACAGATTATATTTTTACAAATACCCTTGGTATAGGAAAAGAGAAATCTGAGCAATATTATTCATGGGTTGTCCCTTACAAGCACGATTATACAAATTTCTTTTTTCCCGGAAATTATAGTAAAACTCCATTTTTCATATATTATTTTGAAAGTGTAGGAACAGCAGATATTCTAACAATATTATTGGTAGTTGCCGGGCTATTCTTGGCAATTTTAAGTAAGAAAAAAGATTACTTAATCTTATTCTTTTGCTCTTTTTTCACAGTATATCTTTATCTTGGTTCTATGGTATTCCTAATGACAAAACACTATCTGTTTTTACTGATATTAGCCGTGCCTTTTGCATCCCTGTCTTTATCAAAAATAACAGAAAAAATAAAGATAAAATATATTTTAGCAATTTTATTGCTATTAATTTTTGCTTTTCAGCTATTTTGGCTTTTCCAATACACTAACGGACAATTTTATGAAAAATCTTCAATGAATGAATTAATTACCTATAAAAAGAGTATCTCTGAGCAAAGCCTTATAATATGGGACAGCAGGATATTCAGAGGAATTGGAACATACATATTTATGGATAAACATTACATGGAATCTAACTATTTCTCTAATTTGATGAGTGCTCAGGAACAGATTCAGGGAGAATATCTGTCCCAGGAAGTATATTTTATTGAGTGTGCAAGTGATGACTGCGGGTGGGGAACAGTTAAAGACCAACCCGAATTTAACCAAAGCATGGAACAAATTGTTGATTTTTTTAAGAATAATTCAATAGTAATTAAAAGCATTGATGGCACAGGGGGATTATCTTATTCTTATAAGATTTATAAAACAAATCTTCAGTTAAAGCAGGGGACATTGCAGCTTGCTGACTCTACGCATACTTTTTGGGCAAATCCTGTTGGTTATGATAAAAAAATTGCTCCAATTTTTGACAGTTACGAGACACATAATCTCTTGGACAGATTAATTGATAAAATTGCACATGGGATTTTTTATTTTTCTATATTTTTTTCAATTCTATCAATCTTTATACTGTTATATCTATTCATTAGTGAAGATGAAACTGACAGAAGAAATTTAAATGTGGGGGGGCAAAATGAACAAGGTAAAGAATTTCATAAGTTTTGATTTGGAATTCTGGTATGATTCCGAGTTTATAAAAGATAAAAAAAAGTTTGCAAAGCAAAATGATTTTGTTTTGGAGGGCATAGAGAAAATAATTGGGATACTGAATTCCCATAACACCAAAGCAACTTTTTTTGTTACTGGCAAAATAATAGAAAAATATCCAGATATAATAAAAAAAATATTTGAACAAGGGCACGAGATTGCTTCGCATAGTTACAACCACATGATGCTAAAAAAATTAGGCAGGAGAAATTTTGAAAAAGGGCTAAAATTGTCAAAAAAACTAATAAAGAAAATTACTTGGAAAAATCCTAAAGGATTCAGGGCACCGTCATGGTCTATTTCTGAAAAGGAATTCTGGGCTTATAAAATTCTCCACAGATTAGGATTCAAATATAGCTCCAGCCTTTTTCCTGTAAATATGAAATTATACGGCAATTCAAACTTTCCTGTTTCTCCTTTTAAACCTATTACTGGTTCAGACTTAACTGAGGTTCCTGTTCCACCTTTTGAGATTGCTAAATTAAGAATACCCTTTTCAGGAGGGGTTTATTTCAGACTTTTCCCTAAAAGTTTAATAAGTTTTTTTATAAAAAAAATGAATGAAAAAAACCAGGGGGTTATTCTTTATTTCCATCCATGGGAATTTTGCCCTGAAATCCCGCATATAAAAACCAGTTTAATAGGGAAGGTTATAACTTATTACGGAATAAAAAATAATAATAAAAAATTAAATTATATACTATCCAGATTCAAATTCTACCCCCTTAAGGAGATTTATTCAGATAATTGATAAAAGCTTATAAAAACAAGCTAATTAGAAGAAAATAATGCCCAAGATGAAAAAAATAAAATTTATTGCGAGAAATACTGTAAATCATTTTTCCCAAAATCTGTCATATCACTTGAAAAATCCGATATGCTTTCCTACAATGGTATATTTTGCTCCAACCTTAAGATGCAATCTGCAATGCAGATACTGTTCTATATGGGAAGAAGGAAATGTTAAGGAAGAAATAAGCCAAGAGCAGTGGAAAAAATTTCTAACAGAAATCCGCGAATGGACAGGAAATGGACATGTAGGCATAACTGGCGGTGAGCCTCTTTTAAGAAAAGACATCATTGAAATCCTTAATTTCATGAATAAATTGGGGCTTAAAGCAAGCCTTACCACAAACGGAATCCTGCTAAATAAAGGAGTTATTAGTCAGCTATCTAAATTAAATATATTCAATATTAACATATCCCTTGAAAGCATAAACAAAAAGAATCATGATTTTTTTAGAGGAACTAAGAGCTTTGAAAAAACCATGAACAATATCCTAAAACTAAAACAGGCTCTAGAAGACATCGGTTCAAGAACATTATTAATAATAGAAACAACATTAACTTCAAAAAATCTTGATGATGCTATAAATTTATTAAGATTCTGCGAAAGAAACAACCTAAAAATTCATTTTGGAAATATTGTTGAAAAACTTCAAATAGGTTATAAAGGAAACTTCGCAGGAGAAAGTGAATATAAACCTGAAGATAATAAAAACATTGATGAAATTTTTTCATTTTTAATTAACAATAAGAAGAACATTGTAAACTCCACAGCTGAATTAAAATTGATGAGGGATTACTATAAAAATAAAAAGATTAGATTCAGGTGCTCTGCGACTGCCAGAAATATCTTTGTTAATCACAATGGGGATGTTAAATTATGCCAGTATTTTCCTCCTGTAGGAAATATAAAAGAGAACTCTATCCGGGAAATATGGCACTCTGAAAAAGCGAGCAGCCAGAGAAAAGCCATGAGGAAATGCAAGAAAATCTGCCAGTTTGACTGTTATAAAAGAAAAAGTTTATTTGAAGAATATGAACTATACAAAGCGTTATACTGTTAAATCAAGAGGAAAAAAGAAACTTTCAATTGCAATTCCGGTTTACAATGAAAGGAAAACTGTTGGAGAAGTGATTGAAAAAGTAAAGAGTATTAAATTGCCAATTGGAAAAGAAATAATAGTCGTGGATGATGGTAGTAATGACGGAAGTTTTGAAATTATAAAAAAAATAAAAGGAATTGAGATTCTCAGGCATGCAACAAATCAGGGAAAGGGAGCTGCAATTAAAACTGCACTAAAATACTCTACAGGAGATATATTCATTGTGCAGGATGCAGATTTGGAATTAAATCCCCAGGAAATTTCAAAAATTATAAAACCAATTCTTGAAAACAAAGCAGAAGTTGTTTATGGCTCAAGAAATCCGGATATAGGAAAAATAGATCGACATCCCCTCTTCTATTTTGGGGGAATACTTATAACCAAGATTACTAATCTTTTATATAAGACAAAACTGACAGATGAACCCTGCGGGTATAAAGCATTTAAAATGAGCATAATAAAAAAGATAGAAATCAAGGAAAACAGATTTGGCTGGGAACCAGAGATTACTGCTAAGATATCCAAAAAGAAAATAAAAATTTGTGAAGTTTTTATCAACTCAAAATCCCGCTCAGCCAAGGAAGGAAAAAAGTTAAGAGCATCGGACGGCTTAGAAGCAATATGGCTATTAATTAAATATAAATTTAAAGACTGATAAAACTTATGAAAAGAAAATTTTCAATAATAATTCCTGTTGCACCTGACAGAAAAGCTGAAGTTCTGAACAGTCTTGGGAAATTAGATTATCCAAAAGAAAAGTATGAGATAGCCATTGAAAAAGGAAAAAACCCCAGCGAGAACAGAAACAAAGGTTTTGAAAAGTCAAGGGGAGAGATTATCGGATTTCTCGATGATGATGCAATTGTTGAGGCCGACTTTCTGAAAAATGCCGAGAAATTTTTCGTAGAACACAAAGAAATTGATATTGTCGGGGGTCCTCAACTAACCCCAAAAGACGAGAAGGATTTTGCGAAAATCTCCGGTTATGCCCTAAGTTCCAAATTTGGGGCATGGAATCTGTCAAAAAGATATTCCCTAAAAGAGGGGGTTTTAAACACCGACGAAACTTCAGTCACCTCCGCAAATCTTTTTGTGAAAAGAGAAGTTATGAAAAAGGTAAAATTTGATACAAAATTATTCCCCGGAGAAGACCCAAAATTTATTGAAGATTCAAAAAAAGCAGGATTTAAGGTTGCTTATTCCCCTGATATTATCATATACCACAGAAGAAGGCCAACAATAAAAGGTTTAACAAAGCAGATATTCAGTTATGGTAAAACACGGACACAAAAAGAGAAATTTACTGGGACAATAAAAAGACCTTTCTTCTTGATTCCAAGTTTATTTGTTATTTATCTGTTGGTTCTAGGGGGTATAGCAACTGCCAGTGTTCTGATAACAGGTGATTTAGATATTATCAAACCCTTATCTTTACCTTTAATATTTTATATACTGCTTAATCTGTTATTTTCCCTGTATGAATCTTTTAAAAATAAAGATTTTAAAGCTGTTTTTATACTTCCTTTTATCTTCCTGATAATTCATTTAAGCTATGGAATTGGAATGATTTACGGTTATATAAAAACAAGTTTGATAAAAAATGAAACAAAAAATCCTTCTAATTGAACCTGGAGCAAGACATACTTTGTATCCCCCCGTGGGATTAATGCACTTGGCAGCAGTATTGAGAGATGAATACGACATTTGCATTAAAGATTATTCGGGAGAAGAACTTAGAGAAGGGGAAATTAAGGGAGATATAGAAAAAATAAATCCATTTATAGTGGGAATAAGAGTTTTAACAGGGCCACCAATATCCAGAGCTGTTATTATCAGTAAAATTGCCAAAAATTTAGGAAAAATAGTTGTTTGGGGCGGCCCTCATCCAACAATACTCCCTGAACAAACTCTGAAAGAAAATTATATCGATTCTGTAGTCATAGGGGAAGGAGAATATACATTTAAACAACTCATAAAATATTATAACGGGAAAAAGGTCAAATTAGAAGGAATAGGGATAAAAACAAACGGAAAAATAAAAATAACCCCTGCATCAGGACATTATATTGATTTGGATAAATTGCCTATGCCAGCATGGGATTTGCTTGACAATGTAAACAAATATTTCCCTGACAAAATACAAAATAGCGTTCCTATAAGCACAACGAGGGGATGCACATTTAAATGCGGTTTTTGCCATAACAGCAACAAAAATGTGAAAGAGTACCTTGGATGCTATAGAATTGCCGATCCTAAAAGAGCAATTGAAGAATACAGGTTCATACAAAATTTAATCAGAAACAGAATTGATATTTTGGATGTCGGGGAAGATTTGCATCTGGTTTCAATGGATTATATTAAAAAATTCTGCAATGAGATAAAATCCGGCGGATTAAATATAAAGTGGTTCACAGCAGCGAGATATCAAATTCTAAGTGAGGAAATCATTGATCTCCTCGCAGATTCTGGCTGCATAAGAATCCTCCTTGGAATAGAATCTGGAAGTGAGAGGATACAAAAAATGAATAACAAGATTGTGGAATTGGAAAAAGCCAAGAAAATAGCAAGATACCTGAGAAAAAAAGGTATTTTTGTTATAAATGCCTATATTTTTGGTCATCCTACTGAAACTGCAGAAGAATTAAAACAAACAATAAAATTCATAAAAGAAATCCCTGCAGATGAAAATTTAATTCAATTATACAGACCTATGCCGGGAACTCCTTATTTTCAAATGTGTGTGGAAAAAGGAAAACTAAAAGTCCCTGATAAACTTGAAGGGTGGAGTGGTTTTGGAGTATTAGGACATGACACAAATGTTTCTGAAATTCCTGATAGAATTTTGTTCTCAAGTTTTTATAGAATAAACGCATGGCAACAGACAAAATACTGGTTTAATCAAGAAAGATTTTTTCTGAGAAATGGCATGAATGAACATTTTTTCAGGAATATTTTCAATAACAGGTTTACATTTAAACTAAAAGAATTCATAGATAGTAAAAAATGAAAGAAAAGACCAGATGGCCTTCTGTGAGTTTTATTGTCTGCACATACAACTGCAGAGATTACGCAGAGAGATGTTTTAAGTCAATTAAAGAGCAGGATTATCCTGGAAAAATTGAGATTATAGCGAGTGATGGGTCTGAAAATGGATACTCTAATGACGGTACTCTGGAAGTTCTTAAAAAACTGAAAGTTAAAATAGTCCGTGCAAAGAACTTACCTGAAGGAAAAAACGGCGCTAAGCGGGTTGGCTATAAAAATGCAACAGGAAAAGTAGTTATTTTTATAGATTCTGATAACAGGCTTGTGGAAAAAGACTGGCTGAAAAAAATGATCAAACCCCTTGCTGAAGATAAGGGGGTTAATTTTTGCATCTGCAGAATGGCTGTGGTAAAATCTGACAAAGCGATAAACAGATACTTGAGTCTGATAGGGACAGACCCATTTGCAGACTATAAATCAATTGATTCTTTGCTTGCCCTTGGAAGATTAAAATTAACTGATAAAGGAGATTATTATACATACAGAATAATGCCTGAAAATTTTATCATAACCGGGGGGTATTCTTTTGCAGCAAAAAAAGAAACATTAGAAAAGATTGGGGGATACACCCAAGATACCGATGTCGTCTATAATTTAGCAAAGAGAGGCATGGCGAATGTTGCCATACCCAAAAATGCCCATGTCCATCATTTAATATCTGATAGCATCGTAAAGTTTACGAAGAAAAAAATTTGGTGGGGTAAGATTTATTTTGAAAAACAAATTCATAACCGGGATTTTAACTGGGTTCCGGAAAATAAAAAAGAAAAAGTTAAAATGGTGACAAGGATAATCAGAAATTTTCTATTCATCCCTGCAGGAATAACAGGAATAAGAATGGCAATTAAGGACAAAGAAAGAGCATGGCTTCTACATCCTTTAATGACCTGGCTTACAACAACAGCATACTTCTACGCTTTTTTAACTTCTAAAGTATAGGTTATAAAAGAATTAATTTTATATACTTCCTTTTTTCCTAAAATAATATGAAGGCCGAAAATGTGAGCGTTGTTGGGGTGGGGTATGTTGGGTTAACACTGGCGACAGTGTTGGCTGAAAGGGGATTCAGAGTTACAGGGGTGGATATAAATAAACCATTATTAGAAAAATTAAACAGATGCGAACCTCATTTCTATGAGAAGGGCCTTCCATTATTATTGAGAAAAACAGTTGGTAAAAATTTATCTTTTAGTGATCATATCCCGGGAGATTCTGACACAATTATCCTTAGTGTGGGAACATACATCCATCCGGAAACTAAAAAACCAATTTTAGAGCAGATAATTCGCTCTGCTGAACAGATTTCAGAAAATCTGAATGATGGCCCATTAGTTATATTAAGAAGTACTGTCCCTATCGGAACAACAAGAAATGTTGTAAAACCCATCTTAGATAAATCTAAAAAAGAATACTCTCTTGCTTTTTGCCCTGAAAGAACAGTAGAAGGAAAAGCATTGGATGAGTTAAAAGAATTGCCTCAAATAATCGGCGGTATCAACGAAGAAAGCATTGACCTTGCATTTGATTTGTTTAAGAATATTACCAACACAATAGTAAGAATGTCCTCTTTGGAAGCAGCAGAAATGGTAAAACTGTTATGCAACTCACACAGGGATTTAAATTTTGCATATGCAAACGAAATTGCGTTAATCTGTGAGAAAACAGGATTAGACCCTCATGAAGTAATAAGAGCGGCAAATTCCGGATATGGAAGGTCAAGTATATCTACTCCCGGGTTTGTGGGAGGTTCCTGTCTGGTAAAAGATCCTCATATCTTAAATTATTGTGTTGCTCAGACAGATTATAAACCAAGATTGATAATAAGCGGGAGAGAGGTAAACGAAGGAATGGTTGACTATGTCTTTGGTAGAATTAAAGAAAAAGTGGACTGTGGAGGGAAAATGTTTATTACCGGCATGGCATTCAAAGGAAAACCAGAGACAGATGACTTGAGGGATTCTCCAAGTGTTGACCTTGTTGAAAAACTGAGAAAAACAGGATATGGAAATATTTCTGTTCACGATTTTGTTGTTTCAGATGACAGATTAAAAAGTTTAGGATATAATCCTGTTTCCCTTGAAGAAGGATTTGAAAGCACAGACTGCGTTGTAATCGGAAATAACCATGAAAGATATGCTTATTTAAATATAGATTCTTATCTTGGACTGATGAAAAAAAATTCCCTCTTCTTTGATGTGTGGAGAATGTTTGAACCTGAGATAATAACAAATAATAATAATAATAATAATAATATCAGTTATGCGAGTATTGGAAAATGAAAGCTTTGATTACCGGAGGGGCAGGCTTTATCGGACATCATTTAGTCAGAGAGCTTTTAAGAAAAGGTAATGGTGTCAAGGTTTTGGACGACTTATCAAAAGGAGGGTTGAAAAATCTAGAAGAATTTGCGTTAAATCCTGATTTTGAATTTACAGAAGGAGATTTAATAGATAAGGAAATCGCAAGAAAAGCTGCTGAAGATGTGGAAGTAATTTATCATCTTGCGGCTAAAATTGGTGGAATCGGCTATTTTCATAAAATTCCTGCAAGTTTGCTGAGAGACAATCTGGAAATGATCCTGAATGTCTTTGAAGCTGCAAAAAATAAAAGGATAAAAGTTGTTTACCTCTCCTCCTCAATGGTTTATGAAGGGGCAAAGGAATTCCCCTCCTCTGAAGAAAGTTTAAAGGGATGCTCTCTCCCGTCCACCTCTTATGGTTTTTCAAAATTATCTGGAGAATACATCGCAAGAGCATACAATCAGGAATTTGGGGTTCCATTTACAATAGTAAGGCCTTTTAATGCGTATGGTCCAGGCGAAACTCCGGGGGATTATGTGGGCTATTCTCATGTCATCCCCGATTTAGTTAAAAAAATTTTGAATGAAAAAAATGGGGCAGTAGAAATTTTTGGATTGGGAAACCAAACAAGATGTTTTACATATGTTGAGGATATTGCTTCCGGAATTGCGCTTGTTGGAGAAAAAGCAACTGATGATGATTTCAACATAGGAAGCTCCGAGGAAATAAGAGTGGATATCCTCGCAAAAAAAATATGGAGAATAATTGGCAAGAATGGAGAACCTGAGTTTAGGCATGTTGACAGTTACAGAGATGATGTTTTAAGGAGAGTCCCTGATTGTTCGAAAATCAGGAAATACGGATGGGACCCTGCAATTCCCCTTGATAAAGGATTAGAGACAACTATAAATTGGTTGGTTCAAAGAATTAAAAATCCTTGTAATTAATCTCGTAAACAATCAATAAAGGATTTTTCTGTTCCTCGTCTGCAAACCATGCCTTTACAAGTCTATACATCTCCTTGTTTTGAGGATATGCATAAGTCCATTCTGGAATTGATGGTTCAAAAATTGAAGCAACAAAATACTTTGGTTTATTTAACTGAATAACCCCGTCAAACTCTTCCGGGGTATAATAACTATTTGCAGAAAAGTTATAAAAGGGAATAACATTCCTCTCTGCATAATAAACTGTTTGTGTCAGTGATGCACTAACAATTGAATCATTTGAATTTGAATTGTCTTTCATCCATAATGCCGCCTGTTTTACTGGAAGATAACTGTCAACCTTCATTTTGGTAATCATATCTGCATGTTTAAGCTGAAAATAAGCCCCTGACCCTAAAATCATTATTAGGAATATTATTGCAATTGTTTTTTTGAGATTCTTTTTTAAAAAACTATAAATTAAAAGTATTCCCTTAGCTGAAAATATAAAAATCCCTGTAGACATCATAATCAACCACCGATTTTCTACCTGCCTTAAGAAATAGATAAAAAATCCAAGCGTGAAAAGTATGCTTAAAAAAACGAAAAAATCGTTATAATAAGTCTTATTTTTTTTAAAAAGCGTTTTATCAAGGCTCAAAAACATAGGCAAAAGGGTTAAAAGCCCTATAATGAAGAAAACAAAAAAGATTGCTTCAGGATAGTCATATACAAATGTTAACATATTCCATCCAAGAGAAGGATAACTTATACCCCCGTATCCTGACCTAAAAGCTAAGGGATTTCCAAAATAACTATAAGACCAGAGAAGATAAGGAGAAATTGTCAGGAAAGCAATTAATAAAGATATCCACATATGTTTATTTTTCAAAAATTTAAACTGCAGAGTCATGATTAAAAAAAGGATGATAAAAATCCCGTATAATATCCCGGTGAGCCTTGATAAAAATGATAAAGCGACAAAAAAACCAATGAACCAAATATATTTTTTTCCCTTATTATTTATATAACCCTTCCAAAAACACAAAAAGGCCAGGGTTCCGAATAAAAAACCTAAGGAATCAGTCATAAGTCTCATAGCATAAAAGATATGTATCCATGAAAGAGAAAGAATAAAAGATGCGATGAGAGCTAGTTTTTTATCGTTATACATTTCAACTACTAAAAAATATGTGAAAAGAACGCCCAGTAATAATGGGATTAATCCTAGGAAAAATTTTATGAAAAGCTCACCAAAACCAATTTTATAAAAGATGAACGCCAAGAAAGGAAATAAAACTGGTCTTGCAGGATTAATTTCATAATGAATATTAAATGCCCAGTTTTTTGCAATAGACATATATTCTGCCTCGTCCCACCATAGTGTCTGATTTTGAGTTAGAGAGAAATAATACAGATAAACCACAAATGCAAAAATCAAAATACCAATAAGAATTAAATTGTATTTATTGCCTAAAAAAGATTTTATTCTTTTTTTTAATTGCTCTTTCCTTTTCTCTGTTTTATGTTCTTCTTCTGTCTCATTCATAAACAAACCTAGAACTGGAAGTTTTTATTTGTTTTTATTGTCTGCCCTTATCTTGTTTATTATATCTGTAGTGGAGTTGACCTTGTCTCCTGTAAAAATAATCTTGCCCTCGTAACCCTCAACAATTTTTCTTTCTTCCTGATTCATTGTTTCAAGATTATACTCGCCCTTTGCATAAATTTCTGGTTTAATCGCTTCTATATGCTTTGCAGGGCTTAACTCTCTGAAAATTGTCACATAATCAACACATCCCAACGCGGAAATTATCTCTGCTCTTTCATCTTCCGGCATTTTTGGCCTGTCTGGTCCTTTTAATTCTCTTGCCGAAGAATCAGAGTTTAAACCCACTACCAATACCTCGTTATCCTGTGCCTTACAACTCATTAAATGCCTGACATGCCCCTTGTGAAGGATGTCAAAAACTCCGTTTGTCCATACTATTTTTTTTCCTTCTTTTCTTAAATCAGACAATATTTCCAACAAATCCTGAAAATTTTTAAGCTTATGCTCAACTCCCCGAATTAAAGCCATAAATTGTGAAAAAGAAAGCAGTATAAAAAGATTGTTATGTTGCTGATGTGTTGCTGATTACTATTTGGTGCTTTCAACCCGTTTCCACTTGTCCTGATGATATTTTTTCTTTACATATACATCTGAAAAAACAACCACCCACATATAAAATCTGGCAAAGATTAATTCTATGCTCCAAAAAAGTTCTTTTAATGTTTTTGCGTATACAAACAAATCAAAAACTCCTTTTGCTTCATTTGTGAAGGTCTTTGTCCTTGGAGTTTTTTTTGTATCGGCATATTTATCAAGAGTTTCATGTGCTCTGCTTGTCCTCGTCTTTTGGCTAAGCCATTCTTTCCAGTTGTCAACATTCTTTATGTAAACAAGGGCATTTTCTGCATAGCCAATCTTAAACCCCTTTTCCCAGAATAAATAAGGAACAATACTATCTTCTGCAACATCCAAGGGAAAATTTTTTATTTTTTTATTTCTGAATGCCCATAAATAACCAGAACATTCAAGAAATTTATTTTCTTTTCTTAATTTTTTCCTTAACCTGTGGGCAGAATAAAATAAAAAATTTGCCCAGTATCCATACTTTGTTTTTCTGTCTTCCAGAGGGACAGGTCTTCCTGTAACACAGCCAATCTCCTTGTCTTGAAATTCTTTCAGAATTTCATTCACAGAATTTTCCGAGGCATAAACATCACCATCAGAAAGAATTACTATTTCCCCTTTCATTTTCCCAAGCAATAAATTCAATGCGTAGCTCTTTCCTTTTCCGGGGTCCTGAAATACAATTATTTTCTTGTTTTTCCTTCTGTATTTCCTTGCAATATCAAGAGTTTCTTTGTCAGGAGCAGAGACAATCAGTTCATACTTTTCTTTTATTTTCTGATTAATGAACGATTCCATGGCTCTCCCAATAGTTTTTGGCTCTTTGAATGCGGTTATTATTATTGAAATCATATATATTCCAATTCCATAATACTTTTAAAATTAATTGGTGTGTGGTTTTGATGAGATATCCATTAGATGAACTTCTTGACAAAAGGTCCATAATTCAGCTAAAGATAGAGGGGGGTGATGAGAAACTCAACAGAGAAAGATTAATGAAAGAGTATCAGGATTACAGCAAGGCAATTGAAGAATATATCTCTGACAAAATATGCACAAGAGAACAGGTTGAAGCGTGGCATAAGGAACTTTATGAAATAAACAGGAAAATCTGGGATTTGGAAGACAATATAAGAAAAGGACAGACAGGGCATTTAACTCTTGAAGAGGTTGGAAGAACTGCTCTTGCCATAAGGGATTCTAATGGCATTAGAGTTGCTATAAAAGCTAAGGTTGTGAGCACCATAGGAATTGGTTACAGGGAGATAAAAATAAACCATGCCTCTGAACAGGCAATCAAGCGCTATAACGAGAATTTATAAACACAGAGAGGGATTACCATAAATCTTAAAAAGCGAATAGAGATTGAGAGATTATGCAATATATTGCAACTACATTTGCACACGGAAACGGACCCTATTCAAGAATTATTGATTTAGGATTAGCTATTAACAGGGAATTTTCAGAAAGAAGATTGCCTAAGATGAGGGTTCTTGTTCCTCTTGTTTATGGAGAGAGACAAAGAAGAATTATTTTAGAACAATTTGAGCAGGTTGCTGAAGAAGAACCAGATAGATTACTGTTAGATGAAACTTACGGAAAATTGTTAGGAGAGATTTTCTTTAAAACAGGTTCTTATGAGGAAAATTTAAGGGCTTTTGCAGAACATTATTCCGGATTAGAAGAGAGGGTAAGAAATCACCTAAGCAGTACATTTACAGCAAAAACCCTTGATGGAAGAGATGTAAGAGTAAATGGAGAGCATATTGATTTTGAAATATCCCATAATCCAAGAGTTGCAACGGGATATCAAAAATCATTCTATACTACAATTGCCCTTTTCTCAGAAATATTGGAAAGAACATTTGGAGAGTCCTCTTTAAAATTTGACAGAGATGTTTTGGCAGAAACAATAAAAATTGCCGAAAGAATTGAAAGAGACAAGGCAGTTCACTTTATTCCAGAGCCATTTGCTTTTTCTTATGATGGAACAAGAGAGAAAAGAGAAAGGGAAATTTTTACCCCTCCGTTTATTCATTCTCCTAAGCCAGATACAAGAGAAATACCAAAAGGGATGTATGTAACAATAACAGGTATTGATGGATTAAGAACTTTATTTGACGAAGTTTCTAAATTTGGAATTCAATTATACTGCCCTGATTTTATTAATCTTCAAAATGCAGATAACAGATTTTCTCCTGAAATTATTTCAAATCCCGATATACTATATCATTTTGCAAGAACAGGATGGAGCAGTGTCTGGTTATCTCATATAACAGAAACTCCTTTGATAACTCCCCCATATAAGGAGGGGGATGACCCTGAAATATATTTTAATGAGAGAAGTGTAAGAAAATTAGGAATCGCAACTCTATTTGATAGTGAGGAAGATCCTAAAAAAATATTAGAAGAAGCAAATTTACAAGTTAAAGAAATGAAGGGAATTAACAGAAGATTAGTTGATGGGTATGGGACATTAGACGGAATAGATTATACTGCAAGAATAATTGCTGATTTTTTAGAAGGAAAAGACATTTCTTCATACAGAGAGGTTTTACCTGTTTTAGCAGATTAAACTGATTTATAACGAAAACCCGTAAAGTTTTTCATCCCCTTTTTTTCTGAAGTCCCTGTAAAGCTTGGTAAATACTTCTTTTGTGGATTCTTTAGGCAAATCTATCAATGCTCCCAATAATCCAGAATTATATAAGTCCGGATGCTCAACTGCCAGGGCAAATAATTTTTGCAGATTGGCAATCTGATTCTTGTATTTCTCTGGAAGATTTAACTTGCTTGAATCAAAAAAATTGCTGTCTAAATCATCAAAGTCCCCTATATAGAACCCTTTTTCCCTGCAATATTCCCCGAGAATTGTTTTTGGATATGGCTGGAAAATAGAAACCCATGCGTAATCCGGCCGGCATTTAATATTAAGTTCAAGGGTTTCAAAATCCTTGTCCAAAGAACCTTCTGGAAGCCCAATGATGTTTTGCAGCATAAATCTAATTCCGTGCTTTTTTAAAAGAGCAGAGGCATCAAAAATCTGCTCTTTAGTCATACCCCTGTTTAAAATTTCATTTCTCAAGAAGTCATCTGCTGTTTCTGCTGCAATGTGAACACTATAGCATCCTGCTTTTTTCAACGCCAGGATTTTTTCCTCATCTATTGTATTCGGACGGACATGACAATGGAAAGGTAAATTTATTCTCGCAGGATATTTTTCAGCGAATTCATCCAGCCAAGCCCTATCTAATGTAAAAGTATCATCCTGAAAATAGATAAATCTCGTTGGAGAGGAAGAAATAACTTCTTGAATTTCCTTGATGAGATTTTCCACAGTGCGAAATCTTACTCTTTTTCCTTTTCCTTTGTATAATTCTGAATAAGATGCATTAAAACAATAAGAACAATTGAAAGGGCATCCTCTTGAAGCAATGAAATGTTTTATCGGACCATTTCTGATTTCCTGATACTGAAATACAATTTCCCTGTCTGGAAATGGCAAATTGTCCAGATTTTCAACAAAGTTTTGCAGTTGATTTTTAACAATTCCCTTAGAAGTTTTAAACCAAAAGTTTGGTGTATCAGTTGAAGATGGATTTTGCATTAATTGCCTTACTGCTTCTTCTCCTTCACCAAGACAAATTGCATCAAAGCTTGAGCCCTCTAAAAATTCTGGAAAAAATGTCGGATGGGGTCCCCCGGCAACAGAAACAAAATTAAACTTCTGTTTTAATTTTTTGTTTATTTCATCATAAAATCTCTGGTCTCCGGTCATTATGCTATAACCAACAAAGTCCGGCTGAAATTCAGAAACTTTCCTTTCAAAGTCCTCATCTGTTGTAATCAACGAAACCTGATGCCCCCCCTTTTTCATGGCAGAAGAAAGATACATTATTCCCAATGGTTCTATAAAAAAGGGCTTAGTTATAAACAAAAATTTCATAAAAAACAAAAATCCCGGTTCTTTTTAAATTTTTATTTGCTCTGGAAACACACAAATCTTTTAAAAAGAGTTTTTATTGCAAAATCTGACATGAAAGCAGTCATACTCGCAGGAGGCAGAGGCAGAAGATTGGGAGATTGGACTCAAAACAGAAATAAGAGCATGATTAAACTTTTTGAAAAGCCCATTATTTACTATAATCTTGAGCATGCAGTTAAAGCAGGGGTTAAGGAGATAATTATTGTTATTGGCTATAGAGGAGAAGAAATTAAAAAAGGTATAGGAAAAGATTACAGAGGAATTCCTGTAAAATATGTCTTACAAAAAGAGCAAAAAGGATTAGTTCATGCAATTGAATGTGCAAAAGAGGCAATAGGAAATTCTGATTTTTTACTGATGCTTGCTGATGAGATACTGGTTGATGCAAAAATAAAAGATATGATAACAAAATTTGAAGAGGGAGATTATTATGCTGTATGCGGGATAACCCATGAAAAAGACATTTCAAGCGTAAACAAGACATATTCTGCCATGGTAAATGAAAAGGGCAGAGTTTTTCGGTTAATCGAAAAACCAAAAGTTGCCATAAACTCAATAAAGGGAACCGGGCATTGCATCCTAAGAAACGGAATTCTTGATTATATAGAGAGAACTCCTATAAACGCAAACAGGAGAGAAAAAGAATTAGTTGATTTAATTCAGGTTGCTGTGGATGACGGGAAAGGAGTTTATGTTTATCCCTTAACAGACAAGTATGTTAATGTTAATACAAAGGACGATTTTGAGAATGCAAAAGAAATGATAAAAAAATCAAATCCGAGAGTTTTAATTGTTCACACGCAGATGAAGTTTTTGGGAGGCGCGGAACTTCTTATAGTTGAATTATGCAACTGGCTTACAAAGAGAGGAATTAAAAATGACATTTTGGCTCTCTCAAAATCAGAAGAGGTTGAACAATCCCTTATTGATACTAGAATAATAATTCCAAGTCATAACATTGATTTACAACCTCCTGGTTTTAAAAATACAAAAGAAATTATGCAATTTATCAAGATTTACAGGAAGGAATTAAAAAAAATATCGGGAAATTATGATGTCATTAATTTTCATAATTTTCCTGCCACATGGACATTGTTTCCAAAGAAAAAGCCCTGCGTATGGATGCTGAATGAAATTCCTAATTTATGGAGCAAACCAAATGCGAGATTTATTCTAAAAATGTTAAATAAACTAAGAAACTGGCTTGACAAATTCATAGTTAGAAATTCTGTTGACATAATCTGCACTGCAGATGAATTTAACAGGACAAAAGCAAAAGAAAGATACAAAAAAGATACAAGAATTGTTTATTATGGAGTGAATTATGATTTCTTTTCCAGGGGAAATACAAAAAGAGCGAAAAAAAAATTCAACCTGAAAAATAGGTTTGTTATTTTGCAGTCAGGGATGATTATTGATACCAAGAATCAATTGGAAAGCGTTAAGACAATAAATAAAATCAAAAACAAGATCCCCCTTGTTTTGTTAATACTGGCTGGGAAAATTGCAGATGAAAGATATAAGAAAATTATTGATGATTATATCAGAGAGAATAAATTAGAAAAAAATGTTCTTTTTGCAGGGAATTTAAACAGAGAGGATTTGAGAGATTTGTACAAAGCAAGCGATGTTGGCTTGTTTCCTATTGGCAAGCAGGGTGGCTGGCTTGCTCCGTTTGAAATGCTCTGTTCTTCAAATCCGATAATTGTTTCAGAGGATATGGGAGCTTCTTCTGTGATAAAGCGGAATAATCTTGGAATTGTCACAAAGGATTATCCAAAAGCATTATTAGAGATTTATAAAAATAAAAAGAAATATAAAAAACAGGCACAAGATTCCTCTTTATTTATCAAAAAAGATTTATCGTGGGAGATTTTTGCTGACAAGATGATTAGGGCATATAAGGATGCCTGGAAAAGCAGTAATTATTTATTAAGATTATAAGCAGGGCAATAAGCACACTCTTTTGGACACTTTTTATTTCTTATTGCCTTTCTCATTGCCTTGTATCTTGGAGAATACCATATTTCCCTGAATGGCTGTTCCAATGCATTTCCCAAAGCCATTTTCTTTTGCCAGCCCCTCATATTTGCCTCGTTTTGTGCACAACACGGAGTAACATGCCCTGTAACAAAAATAAACGGCATGATATATTCCCTGCAATTTTTTATCTGCGGTTTTTCTTCAAGTGCTTCTGACTGCTGCTTTGCAGACATATTAACTGTCACAGGAATTTTATATTTCTTTGCTCTTTCCCTGATTTTTTTTACATAATTCTCATCTATCTCTATTGCATACTTTTCTGCTTCTTTGTATGTATGCAGCATCGGAGTTATCAAAATCTCTCCGATATCTGTATTAAGAGAATGAATAAAGTCCAAAAAATGCAATACTTCGTCTTTTGAGTCCTTTGTGATGATGTAATGAAAACTTAAAATTGGGAATCTTTTTTTCATCTGTTTTTTCAGTTCTACAAATCTTTTTATGTTCTTTTCTATTATTTTATAGTCGCTTCCTCTGCAAACTTTTTCAAAACTTTTTGCTGTTGCTCCGTATGTTGAAATAAACTGAAAATCCGGGCCTATGTTAATCAGTTCCCTGATATGATTGTCATCTTTAAAATGAGCAAAATGGTCAAATACTTCAATAATTGTTCCTTTTGATTTTGCATAAGCAAGCATTTTGTGATAGTCCTTGTTAAGATAAGAACTCCCAATTCCTGTCAGTCCAAGCCATTTAGGTTTTCCAAAGTCATCAAATATTTTTCTGAATTGCTCAAATGTCATATTTTGCGGTTTCTCTTTCCAGTAACTATGCTCACAGCAGACACATTTGAAATTGCACGCTGTTGTTGGCTCTATTTCAAGAAAAGGAGGAAACAAATCAATTCCTAATCTTGGAAAAAGTTTATTGAGCAAAAACGCTGCGGTTTTTCTGTTCCACCATAATGGATAAACCCAGAGCATATTGTAGATTTCCCTGAATCTTCTCTCAAGAACAAAATTAGAAAAGAGCTTTATCTTGTGCTTCAGGGACATTGTTGGCATTTCACAAGATAAAGGGGGAAGTTTTTAAAGATTGTTAATCCAGATAATGATAATCCTTCAAAGCTCTTACAAAATTCATTGTTGAATCATAAACAGGACCGTAAAACCTGTTTGAAGCATCTAATCCTCCAACAATTCCCCCAACTTGTTCATAAGGAACAGCAAAGTGATAGGCTTCTCTTGGTTGGATTGTTCCATCTCCTAACCTCTCTTTTGTTCTTGCTTCAAATTCCGTTATATTATCTAAACTTTTGCAAACAGGAAATCTTGATAAATCATCCAAAAATCCAAAACTAAATAATGGCTGGGGGATTTTACCTGCTTTCACAAACGGGAGAATATCAATAGCCAATCCGTTTCTGGGAAACTGCATAAAATCTTTTGGGCCTGCTTCTTGTTGCAATTCCAATGCTGCTGTCACAGAAGGATGCTGTCCATAAACACCCATGCCTGCTGCTGCAGCCTGAAATCCAAAAGGATTTGCAATATCTTTTCCCCGCATATGAAATAAAAATCTTTTTGATTCTGGGTCATAGCAATTAACCAAAACACCTGTTATAGAACCTGTTAATTTTGGATGTTCTGCTAAAACTTTTGCAGAAGGATATAATCTGGGAGTTTCTAAAATATTAACTTGGTTATCAGGAAATCTGTAGTTTAGTTCATATATGCCCTGTTGAAGATGAGAACCTTCTCCAATCTTCCCTTCCTGAATCATCTCCCTATTTTTTCTCAAACATGCTAATTCATTACAAGGGACTGCAATTGTTCTAATGCCAAATGGTCCTTGCCCTTTTGCTATTTCACAGAAATCATCCATATCCTGTTCTGTTTGTATTTTCACTTTGGTTCTAAAAAAAGCGCATTTTTAAAGATTTATGTGTTTAATGTATTTCTCTTGCATAATCCTTATAAACGAGAATTTCCAAAGTGTTTCATGCCCAAAGTTCTTGTAACAGGCGGATGCGGTTTTCTTGGCTCGCATATCTGCGAGTTGTTCAGGAAAAAAGGATGGGATGTTATTGCCTATGATAATATGACAACTTATGAATTCAAGAAAAACCCATATATGAAGCCAGAATCACGATATCACAACAAAAGACTTCTTGAAAATATGGGAGTAAAAATTGTTGTTGAAGATATAAGAGATAAAGAAATATTGATGAAATGGGCAGAAGGATGCAATTATATCTGCCATACTGCTGCTCAACCAACAATGACATTATCATGGGAAAATCCTGAGCTTGATTTCTCAACAAATGTCATAGGAGCATTCAATGTTTTGGAATGTGCGAGGAAATTCAATATTCCTGTTGTTTCATGCAATTCAATTCACTGTTACGGACCTGACAAAATAAATTCAGAATTAAGAGAAGAAGAAACAAGGTATGTAAGGGTAAAGGGAGATGTTGTAATAGATGAAAATGAACCATTACTACAGGGAGTTGTAACACCGCTTCATGCATCTAAAATGTCTGCTGAAAATTATGTGAGATGCTATATTGATACTTTCAAGGTAAAAGCGGCAAGTTTCAGATTAACAGGGATTTACGGACCAAATCAATTCGGAGGAGAAGACCACGGCTGGGTTGCTAATTTTGCAATAAGAAACTGGCTGGAAATGCCCCTGACAATATTTGGCACAGGAAAACAATTAAGAGATATCCTTTATGCGACAGATGTTGCAGAAGCCTTTTGGTGTTTTTATCAAAATCCTGTTCCTGGAATTTACAATATAGGCGGGGGGGAAAAAACTATGATTTCTCTCTTGGAATGCATTAAATTAATTGAGAAGATTACAGGAAAAAAGTCAGATGTAAGGTTTGACAGAGACAGGTTTGGGGACTTGAGATACTATGTTTCTGACATAAGCAAAGCAAAAAGAGAATTGAAATGGGAACCAAAAGTTCTTCCTGAAGAGGGAATTAAAAAACTGATAGAATGGATTATGAAAAATCTCAATTTGTTCGAAGTTAAAAAGTAAAATAGTTTAAAAGTAACTTATTTTTATTCAAATGATGAAGATTATTCAAATAAGTTCAGCTTCATCTTCTTTTTCCGCAGAAGATTATGAAGAGGATATATTCAGAGTTTGGAGTTCGAAGGTTGGATTTGAGTTGAAAAGGTTTTACCCTTCTCTTGAAATAGAATGCTGGGCTATTGAAAAAAAGTATAAAAACGAAAGAAAACTGGAAAGAAATAAGATAAAATTCAGAATTTTTCCGACAGATTTTTCTTTGAGACATGGAATGGAAATTTCCTTATTTTTAATAAAAGCACTTAAAAAAGAAATTGATAGAGCCAAAAAAGAGAATAAAAAATTAATTATCCATATACACGAATATCATACGTGGTTAGCTTATTCTATCTTAAAATCAATTAAAAAAGATAAAAACATAAAGATAATTGCCCAGCATCATGGCGGAAGAAGTCCTTTTAAAAATCTGAGGAAATACAACAGATTTTTTTTAATTTTTCCTTTGGTAGCATTAATGCAATTATGCGAAAGAATTTTGCTTAAAAAAATAGAGGTGTTTTATGCTTTAAGCAATGAGGAAATAAAGTATCTGAAAGAAATTTCTCCTCAATCCAAAATAAAATTTCAAACTATGGGAATTTCTGAGGAATATTTTAAAAAGATTGGTAAAAAAACAGCCTGGAAAAAATTAGGGCTTAATTTAAATAAAAAATATCTCCTTTATATTGGGAGAATTAAAACAACCAAAGGAATTAAAGAACTTTTAGATGCTGCAAAAATATTAGAAAAACAGGATATAAAATTTTTGCTAATTGGTAATGGAACAGAAAAAGAGGTTTTAGAATTTGAAAATTATGCAAAAGATAAAGAGATTAATAATGTTAAATTCCTCGGAGCTATTTACGGAAAAGAGAAACTTTATTATTTATCTGCATGTGACTGCCTTGTTCTGCCAAGTTATACTGAAGGGGCTCCTGTTGTGATAATGGAAGCGATGGCAAAAAATTTACCTGTTATAGCTACAGATGTCGGGGGAGTTTCTATAATGATTAAAAACGGAAAAGGGGGGGTAATTATAAAGCCAAAATCAGCAAATGAAATTGTTGAAGCAATAAAAGAAGTTTTTACCTGGAAAAGAAAGGACATTAAAAAAAATGCTAAAAAGTACAAATGGAAGAAGATTATCAAGGATATAGCGGAGGATTATTTGAAATAAAAAGTATATGAAAAGTAAAAGACTTACAACAAAAGATATATGTATGATTGTCCCTACTTACAACAGGGCAAAAGACATATCAAAAACCCTAGCTTCTTTATCAGGAAAAAAACATATTCCTGGGAAAATTATTATTATAGATCAAAGCAAGGATGACAAAACAAAGAAAGTTGTGAAAAAATATTCTGAAAAATTGCCTGTTGAATATATTCATCTAAATATCCTTTCTGCAAATATTGCCGGTAATATCGGAATAAAAAAAGCAAGAGACAAGTATCCACTAATCTTAACAACAGGAGATGATGTTGATTTTTTAGAAAATTATTTTGAAAAGCTGATTGAAGAATTTAACGAGCATCCTGAGGTTATGGGAATTGGGGGTGCTGAAATCTCCGCTGACAAATATGATTTCAAAAAATTTGTGAATAAAATATCAAATCTCCTGTTAAAAATATTTTTTTTACCCTATAAAGAAGACCATAAATTCAGAGTTATTGGTCCCTATGGAAATACCTCCGGCCCACAAATAAAAAAAGAAATAAGAAACGCTCAATGGTTACCGGGGTTTAATGAGTGTTTAAGAAGCGAAATATATAAAGATTACTTATGGCCCGAAACAAAAGGATATGATGTTTTAAGCGATATCGATAGTTCATACAGAATTTATAAAAAATATGGAAAAGGAAGTTTAGTACTAACTCCGAAATGCAAAGTGCATCATAGAGAAAGTTCTGCTGCAAGATATGATGACAAAAAAAGGATTTTTGTCAATCATGAGGACCATTTTTCCTTTTATTATATGCACTTTGATAACTTGCCGGGAAAATTAAAACTCTTACTGTCATTAACAGGAATAATGCTTGGAAATTTTATCAGAACCATTCTGCAACCAAAAAAAGAAAATTCTGATAATCTTAGATATAACCTGCAGGCAATTCTGTATTGCTATAAACATAGAAGAGATATAAAAAGCGGAATATACAGAACTTTCCTTAATGATGATTTAACAATGAAAATGGGAATATAATTGTTTAATGAATGATCTGTTTAGTTGAATACAGGAATATTTAAAAGATAAGATAGATAAGATTTTTTATGATAAATGTAGCTTTAATTGGGTGCGGTCATTGGGGTAAAAATTATATCAACACTATCCGGAATATTCCGAATGCAAGATTGAAGTATGTATACGATATAAAAAAACCGGATATGGCTCTTCCCGAAGGGACTATCTTTGCTCAGGACTTAAAACAAATCTTAGAAGATGAAGAAATAAGTGGGATAATGGTAGTAACACCGACGACAACACATTATGACCTCGCATTAAAAATAATTGAATCAGGAAAAAACATTCTTGTGGAGAAACCGCTAACCACTAATTCTATGCAGGCTAAGGAACTCTGTGAAGCTGCTGACAGAAAAGGCATTATTCTTATGGTAGGACATATTTTTAAATATAATGGAGCAATCAGAGAAATTAAAAAAAGAATAGATGAAGGAGAAATCGGAGATTTGAGATATATAGAATCACGAAGAATTGCTCTCGGTCCGATAAGACAGGATACAAGTGCATTGTGGGATTTAATAACACACGATGTTTATATTGCAACATACTTAATTGGAAAAATGCCTTATTGTATCAGTTGTGTCGGAAAAAGCCATAACAAAAAAGTTGATGACATAGTCTCCCTGAATATTAAATTTCCTGATGATATCTTTGTCACGATATATGCCAATTGGGAACATCCAATAAAAGAAAGGAAAATAATTATCGGTGGGACAAAAAAAGCGATTTTGTTTGATGATGTTGAGATATCAAACAAAATAGTTATCTATGACCGGGGAGTTGATTATCAGGCTACCGGAGGGGGTTTCGAAGAGTTTCATGCAAGTATACGGAATGGGGATATTCTAATTCCGAAATTAAAAATAGGCGCCCCATTAGATGAAGAGATAAAACACTTCATAAACTGCATAGAAAAAAAAGAAAAACCTTTTACTGACGGATATAATGGTTTAGAAACAGTGAGGATCCTTGAGGCAGCTGAGGAATCTCAAAGGAATAGGGGAAAAGAAATTGAAATAACTTTTTAGATTAAAAACAAGGAAAATGTACATTAGTGGAATTGGTAAAACAAAATTTGGAATATTGAATCAATCAATACCTGAACTTGCTTATGAAGCAATGTCAAAAGCATTAGAAGATAGTAAGCAGGATATAATGAACATAGACATGATATATGTTGCAAATTTTATAGCAGGACCCTTACAAAATCAGCTTCATCTGAACTCCTTAATAGCCAGCTTATTGCCGGGGACAAATATCCCCATTATAAGAATAGAATCGGCTTGTGCGTCATCAGGAGCAGCAGTATATCAAGCAGCACTTATGACTCATAAGTTCAATAATATAATGGTTGTTGGAGTAGAGAAAATGACAAATATAGATGTATACAAAGCAACAAAAGCAATTGCTTCAGCAAGCGATTCAGTTCTTGATCAAAAACAAGGTGCAATATTTCCTGCAACATATGCGTTAATAGCTCAAGAATATATGTCTAAATATGGTTTAACAAAAGATGACTTATCCCTAATAGCACTTAAAGCACATGAAAATGCAAATTTAAATGAACTTGCCCATTTTTACGGAAAAGAAGTGACTTTAGAGATGATTAGAAACTCCCCTGTGATTTGCAGTCCTTTGAAATTATTTGATTGCAGTCCTGTAACTGACGGTGCAACCGCGTTAATAATCTCAAAAGAGAAGAAATCAGACAGGGATATCCGGATAATCGGTTCTTCTTTTGCAACAGATACAATCTCCTTAAGCCAGAGAAAAGACATTACAACATTTAGTGCCACAAAAATAGCAGCAAAAAAGGCATATGAGCAGGCAGGAATTTCTCCAGGACAAATAGACTTTGCTGAAGTCCACGATTGTTTTACTATAGCGGAGGTGTTAGCAATGGAAGACCTTGGCTTTTGTGAAAAAGGAAAAAGCAAGGAAATGATAAGAAGCGGAGAAACAAAATTAGATGGGAGATTACCAATAGGCACTGGCGGAGGTTTAAAAGCAGGAGGGCACCCTATAGGAGCAACAGGCGCCTCTCAAATCTATGAAATAGTAAAACAATTAAGAAGAGAAGCTGGCAAAAGACAAATTAAAAATGCGAATATTGGCATGGCTCAAAATATAGGGGGGGTTGGAGGAAGTTGCGCCATTCACATCCTTAAAAGATAAAATGTGGGAATGCAAACAATGCAAGAAAATCTGGTATTATCCATTAGAAAAATGCATCTTTTGCAAGAGCGAAGTTATAAACCAGAAACCAAAAGGATTTATTGTTAAAGGAATAAGTAAGGTACTTGTATCATCAAATGGGCATGAAAAGATTCCGTATTATAATTTGCTTCTGGAAGATGAGAATGGAAACCTGCATATAAAAAAAACATTTAAAGAATATAATAGGGGGGACAGATTTGAACAAAAAGCATGCAAAAATAAAACCTGTGTTGGATTGAGCAGTATCGGTTATAGTGTAATTGATGCTACAAAAAGAGCGATAGAGCTGATTGGTGGAATAAATTTTAACCCTAATGATAAAATTATAATCAAACCAAACATAGTTCTGGCAAAAAATCCCTCTACAGGAATTATAACAAACCCTTCAGTCGTAGAAGGAATAATCCAGTATTTATTAAAAGAGGGCTCAAACCGAGATAATATATTGATACTTGAAGGAAGTTTACAAGATGTAGACTCAAAAAAAGCAATTAAAAAATCAGGGTATTATGATCTCTGCCAAAGATATGGAATTAAATTTAAGGATCTGTTTTCTGGTGATTTTGTAACAAGAGAAATAACAATGAATCATGAAAAATTAATTGTCCAGATTTCTAAGGATATAATGGAAGCGGATTTAATAATAAATGTTCCGGTAGTAAAGACTCATTTTCAGACAGGAGTGAGCCTGGGAATAAAAAATATGAAAGGGATTATAAATCATCCTTCAAGGAAAAACATGCATAGAGGAAAATTACAGGAACAGATTGCTTATTTAAACACCGCTCTTCCGAAATATATAACAATAGCAGATGGCTCGATAGGTTTGGAAGGTATGGGTCCGGGAGCTCTCGGAACTCCTGCAAATTTTGGATTGATTATAGCAGGAAAAGATCCTGTTGCAGTAGACAGAATAATCTGCGAGCTAATTGGGTTAAAAGTTCCGTTACATATTACAAAAGCAGCAGAATTAGGTCTCGGAGAATTAGATTTAGATAAAATAGAGATTATTGGCGAGGAAATGGAAATAGTTAAAAGAAAATTTAAAGCAGCAGATGATAAAATAAGCCCCCATCCAGACATAGAATTAATTGACGGCAAGCCTTGTTCCGGATGTTTAAATAGTGTATGGTCGTTATTATACAGATTAAAGGATATTTCAGCTGAAGAGATAAGCATTGCTTTTGGCTCTCAAATATCCGAAGACATGATTGGTTACGGCAAGATAGTTGCAATAGGAGATTGCGCTTTAAATGCCGTAAAAAATTTAGGAAGAGAGGCAGAGAGCTTACGGGGCTGTCCTCCTTCAATTGAAGAACAGGAAAAATTCTTAAAAAAATGGTTGAAATAAATGCAGACTGGCAAATGTTTATAAAGAATAAAGAGGAAAAGAGTTAAATGCGAAAAACTGAAAGCAAAATGATTTCAAAAACTTCAATAATCGCGGATGATGTTGAAATAGGAGAAGGTTCAGAGATATGGCATTTTTGCAATTTATTTGATTGTAAAATCGGGAAAAATTCTCTTATCGGGAGTTATTGTGAATTAAAAAGAGGAGTTGAAATAGGAAATAATTGCAGACTTCAGGCTTATGTTGTTGGAGAAAATACAAAAATAGGCAATAATGTATTTGTTGGTCCGCATGCTGTTTTTCTTGATGATAAACATCCGACAGCTAAAAAGGCTATTGAAAAAACCTGGCAGATGAGAGAAGTCGTAATTGAAGATAATGTGACAATAGGCGGGGGTGCAATAATCCTCCCAGGGGTAAAAATTGGCAAAGGAGCTATGGTAGGAGCAGGAAGTGTTGTAACCAAGGATGTTCCTGAATATGCTGTAGTCTGCGGGGTTCCTGCAAAAATTATCGGAGATGTGAGAAATAATAAATATAAGAATTTAATATAAAAAATGGAAATTTCGTTTATGGATTTGTCAAGAATGCACGAACCAATTAGGGGGGAAATAGATGAAGCAGTAAAGAGAGTCATTGATAAAGGAAATTTTATCCTCGGAAATCAGGTTGAAGAATTTGAAAAAAATTTTGCCAAATATTGCGGGGTTAAATATGCTGCTGGAGTTTCAACAGGGACAGATGCCTTAGAATTAATATTGAGGGCTATGAACATTGGGCAAGGTGATGAAGTATTAATTCCTGCTAACACATTTATAGCAACAGCAACTGCTGTTAGTTCTTCGGGAGCAAAGCCTGTCTTGGTTGATATTAAAAAGAATACTGCTAACATTAACCCCAAAGAAGCAGAAGAGAAAATCACAAAAAGAACAAAGGCGATTATCCCGGTTCATTTATACGGACAACCTTCGGACATGGATGAAATTTTAGAGATTGCTAAAAATCATAATCTTAAGGTAATAGAGGATGCATGCCAAGCACATGGTGCCACATATAAGGGAAAAGGGGTTGGAAGTTTTGGAGATGCAGCTGCTTTTTCATTTTATCCTGCCAAAAATCTCGGATGTTTTGGTGATGGGGGGATGATTGTCTCTAATAACAAAGAAGTTATTGAAAAAATAAAAATGTTGAGAAATTATGGACAATCTGAAAAATATCACCACGATTTTTTTGCTTTTAATAAAAGACTTGATACTATACAAGCAGCGGTTTTAAGTGTTAAATTGAAATATTTAGACAAATGGAATGAATCAAGGAGAAATTCTGCGAAAAAATTAAATGAATTGCTGAAAAACAATGTCACAATTCCTGAAATGAGTTTGGATAATAAACATGTATTCCACCTGTATGTTATAGCAGCAAAATCAAAAGAAGAAAGGGATAAATTAAAAAATTTTCTCCAGGAAAAAGGCATACAAACAGGTTTGCATTACCCAATTCCCATTCATCTGCAAAAAGCTTATTCGGATTTGGGGCTAAAAGAGGGGAGCTACCCTGTCGCGGAAGATTTGGCAAAAAAAAGCTTGTCTCTGCCAATGTTTCCATATATGACAGATAAAGAAATTAATCATATTATAGGAAGTATAAGAGATTTTTATTCTTAAATCTTACTTGGATTTACCTCTTTCTCCTCTTTTTCTCGGGTCAAAACCGGTAATCTTAACAAATTTTTCAAACTCTTCGTGATATGCATCCGTGATGTCCTGCCTTGATAAATCGGGTGTTGAAATGAAACAGTCGTTAATTGATTCTGATTTTGTGATTGCTTTTTCATAAGGCATTGGATAAATAGTTATAAAATCTTTGAAAGATTTTCCTTTATGTGGACCGGAAGTAAAAAGTTTTTCATAATTTATGACAATATCTGAATCCGGATGAGGGGTAAATATATTATAACCAAACCTTTCCGGCTTAGTCATTTCCATAAACCTCCTGGTTTCTCTTATTGTTTCTCTTGATTCTCCTGGAAGCCCTATCATCACAAATGCATTTACTTTAATTCCGACTTCCTGAACCATTCTTATAAATTCTACATTTTTATCAACTTTTGTTTTCTTGTCTGTTAAATCTAAAATTTTTTGACTCCCTGATTCAATACCGACCCCGATTTCCACACATCCGGATTCTCTCATTAACTCTAACAATTTTCTGTCATTTGAGTTATCAGAACGGGCATAACAGCGATATTTAAAACCCAGATTTTTCATGCCATTTAGAACTTTAATAAGTCTCTCTCTGTTTACTGTAAAACTATCATCTAAAAATAATAGTTTATCAAACCCGTATTTGTTTTTTAATATGCCTATTTCTTCCAAAACTTTTTCTGCAGTTCTAAACATAACTCTACCAGAAGAAATGGAACAGAAAGAACATCTGTAGGGGCAGCCCCTTGCAGTTATCATGGTGGCGGCTCTGCCCCCTTCAAGAGGGTAGCCATATTCCAGGATATTTATAGCTTCCCTATCCGGAAGAAGAGTATCAAGTTCTTCCTGGTTGAGAGGTTCTCCGACAATAATTCCCCCGTTTTCTTTTCCCTCAATTATCTTTAAAAACGCCTTTTCGCCCTGTCCTACAACAACATAATCAAATCCGTCTTCAAGAGCCTCTTTTGAACATCTTGGTGCGATTGTGTGAGCCCCTCCGAGAATAACTTTTGCGCCAGATTGTTTTTGTTTTATATACTGAAGAAACAGGTTTGCTTTTGGATATTGCACGGTGGAAGCAGAAATGCCATAAAAATCATATTCTTTTTTAATATCTTCTATATTACCATGCAGAACATCTACCTCCTGGCCCTGTTGTTTAAGATAAGATGATAGATACAAAATACCAAGAGGGGGAAATTCCTTGGGATTCAGTAAAAAATCTTCTAAGGGTGAAATTAATAATACTTTTTTTGGCATTTTCATGATTTCCTGATTTTAATTTTTTTCTTCCCAAAATATTCAATAGCCTTCTTCTGATAATCCCTTAAGGCTCTTATTTTGGGATAATATTTATAGGCTAATTTTTGAATAGCACTTACAACAAAAAATCTCATATGACAATTCCTGCAAATTAAATTAAATCCGTAAGTGAACCTATCTTTTACAAAACAATTTTTATAACTAACTACCTTCCCACAAAAAGGGCATTTGACTGCAAATTCATAAACACTTTTCTTCATTTTTTTTATTGATATTGGCCTTACAAACTTTGTATATTTGCCCATAGAATCTAATATCTCGCTTCTTAGTTGTTTTATTTCTTCATCAGTCATTTTGTCTGTCATATTAAACCAATGGCCCATAGAGATTTTATTTTTAATAAAATCAAGCTTATTTTTGATTATTCCTTTTTCTAAGCAATGCTTATAAATTTTACTTCCCGGATAAGGTTGTATAAAACCAAGCCCTACTTGCCCTTGACAATTTTTTTTCCACCAGTCAAGAGTTTCTTTGGCTGTTTCTTTTGTTTCTGCTATATCCCCAAAGATAAAATTTGCCTGAATTCCAATCCCTGCCTTTAATGTCTCATGAAAAGCCCTGTTTATCTGTTCCGGAGTTATTGGTTTCCCCATGCTTCTTAACACAGTTGGAGAAAAACTCTCAAAACCATAGCTTATTGTATCCACCCCCGCATTCTTCATTAAACTCAATATTTCTCTATCCATATTATGGACTGTTAACTGGGCAGCTACTTTTAAATCCCAGGAAATTTCCCCTCTTAATTTCTCAATCTCTTTGCAAAATTCCTTCAATCTCTCTTTGTTAATTGAAAAACATTCATCATACATCAATATAAGGTTTATCCTGTATTTTTTTACTGCTCCTCTAAGTTCCTGCATAATATTGCCCAGAGAACGCTGCCTGTAGATACTATCATGATAACAGAAAGTGCAATTGAATGGGCAGGATCTGCTTGCAAGGATTGCATATGTCCTTGGATAATCAAATATATTCTCATAAAAATAATCATTACAATGAGCTTTCCCAAGTTGTTCTTCAAATTCCAAGCCTTCAAAATCTGGATAAGGGATAGAATCTAAATTTTTTATTGATTCTCTCTTCCCAGTTATAACGATTTCACCGCCATTGTCAAAAATTATTCCTTTAACTTTCTTCAAATTTTTATTTTTTTCCAGAAATTTCAATAACTCTACAATTGTTTCTTCTCCCTCTCCTAAAACACCGAAATCTGGTTTTAAATCCTGATAAATAAACTCGGGTTCTGTTGTTATTATTGGCCCTCCTAAGATAAATCTTGCCTTAGAATACTCCCTTGTGGAATTTATAATAATCTTAACAATTGAATAACCTAAGGCGTTGCTTCCGGTACAGACAAAATCGTATTGTTTTTTTCTTAGGTTTTGCTCCATCAGTTCTTCAATACTCCCTCTGTAATGATTCAAATTCAAGCAATCAACATTATAACCTTCTTTTTTTAATACTGCTAAAATATAAGCTAAACCTATGGGGAAGGGATAGATATAATCTGGCTCGGTTGTATATCTATATCTTGGGATAACAAGCAGTATTTGAAAATTTTTATTCATTCTATAAAATTTATAATTAATCCTTTATAAAGATTGTTAATTTATAATGCTTCTCTAAATATTTCGAAATCTTCTTTAGAAATTCCTCTAATCAGCAACATAACAAAGGCGTATACTAAAATTCCCGCAATTACCTCAAATACTCCAATAAGGAGTGTCATCTCTTTTACTATGTACTGATTTAATAAAAATAAAACAAAAAACATCATCACAGAAGCCATAAGCGGTTTAATCCAGTTCATTATTATTAGTCTAATTTTTAACTTCGTTTTCATTGTCAGAATTAAAAATCCTAAAGAAACATACCTACTTATGAGTGTTGCTATAGCCGCACCGACTAAAGCCCATAATTGGGATATATTCAGTAAAGCTTTTATTAAAATCAGATTTAATACGATGTTGAGAAATAGGGAACAAATTGAGATTTTTGTTGTAAATTTTGGTCTCTCTTTTGCTGAAAATACGGTCATAATGAAACTTCCATTAACCGCCTCAATTATCAAAAAAGCCATTAAAGACAAGACTATGGCAACTTCGGTATATTCTCTTCCATAAATCACAAGAAGGATATATTTTGACAAAGCAACTATTCCAAAAGCCACGGGAATTGTTAATATGAGAGAATATCTCAGAACAGAATTTAACGCATACTCCAATTTGTTTTTTTTAACTTGTGTAAAGATAGGGAGGAATACTGAATTAAAACTTAACAATCCAGCAATGCCCCATGTGAAAGCAACTGCTGCACTAAATAACCCTATATATTTTATATCTGGCAGAAATGCGCCCAACATCAAAACATCAACATAAGAAAAAATAACTCCTGTTGCACTTCCAAGTAGAAGATAATAGAAAAATTTCATGACTCTTTTCTTGTCTAACTCCCCTTCTTTGCCTTTGCTGAAAAGGAATGGTGAAAATTTTTTTACATAGAAAAAAACAAAAATTAAAACTATGAGATTAGTTATAATTAATCCTGTAATAACTCCTTCAACATAATAAATTTTTGCAACAAAAAGAAAAACAAGGATTGTTATTAATATTCTAAGGAACTGCTTAATCACTTCTTTGATTGTTTTTCCTTTTATCTTCTTAAAAACATAAAACAGGGATGAATAAGAACTTTCTACTGCTAAAACAAAGATATAAAATCCTGAAATAAACAGGGGAAGAAAGAGAAAGGGTTTCTTAAAGATATATACAGATAGAGGATATGCCAGAATAAGAAGTAAAAATGCTGATATAAAAGAAAAAAGAATTTTTTTCTTAAAAACATACTTAAAATAGGTTCTGGCAAGTTTTCTATTTTTCTTGCCCAAAGCATCAGAAACATATCTAACCAAGGTCCCGTCTACTGCGTAGTCAATAAATCCAATAAACACCAAAGAAATGGCCATTGTCAGACTATAAACACCAAATCCTTCTGGTAAGAGAAAACGGGCAAGGATTATTGTGAATATCAAAGCCCCAATTTTTTCAATAATCTTAGATATCAACTCCCAAAATGAACCTTCTATACTTGCCCTTTTGAGGGTTTTATCTTTCATTATATAAAAGAACTTATTACACTTTTAAATCTAATTCCCCTTCCTCTTTTTGTATATTGCCACCTGTTCAAAAAAATTCTCCAGCCGGGGGATATTCTTTTCAATACCCAATTCTTCCCGTGCTCTTGGGATATTTTTCATCAGATTTTTAGATAAATTTTTTTTGAGAACCTTTTTTAAATTTCTTAATTGAGAACGTTTTATTATAACTGCTACATTATACTTTTTTAAAATATTATTCGCAGCTCCTGAATTATCAAAAGTTATTATTGGAAGACCTGCTTCAAGATAAGAAGCGAGTTTATTTCCTGTATCAGTTTCATCTCGTTTGTCCCCGATTATTTTATAACCATAAATTCCATAATCATACTTAGAAACCTCTTTAGAAAGATTTTCCTGTGGAACTTGCTCATGAATGCATAAAAATTTATTGTTGGATGGGTACAATCCCTCTACTCTCTTGGAATCTTCTTCTTTTGTTAAATTAGCTGTCTTCCCATATAAATGCAAATAGATTCCTTGTTTTGTTATCGCTTCCATTCCCCGGGACCATGTTTCATCTAAAGGAATGTGCCCAACATAAACTATATGAATCTCCTTATTTTCGCGGGAGAGTTTGTTTTTTCCATTAACTGCAACCATTAATTCCCTTAAACAATAAGGGAAAATATTGATAGCTGGGCATTTTATCTTTATTTTTTCTCCCAGGACTTGATCATTTAAAAAATTTAATTCGTCTTCTCCTCCCTTATGAATTATTCCATCAGCATTCTTAAAACAATATTTCTCTGCGTTTAGTTCAAAATTCGGGATTCCAAAAGAAAGAGCTTCTTTTCTGTCTTTATAACTGAAAGATCTTATATCAAACGGAAAATAAACAAATGGATAGTTTTTAAAATATTTTCTTGCCAAAAAGCAAAGCCAATTAGGCGTTGCAACTGAAATGACCACAAAAGGCCTGAGTTTTTTAATTTCGGAAAATAGCTTTAGAATTTTGAAAGATTTTTTTATACCATATAAAAAAATTCTGGGTAAATTAAAAAGATTTATTTTATAAAATTTAACATCAAAAGAGATTATTCTGTCATAAGCCTTTTTTAAAAAATCTGTTTCTTGATTTTTTACTAGGGATATAAAGATAGTTTCGTTTCCTTTCTTTCTTAAGCCAATCGCCATCTTACTTATCATATCCGGTATTCCAGAACCTATAACGACAATTTGCTTCTTCTTGTTCATTATAAAATTTATTATAAAGTGCTTTTTAAATATTTATTCTGAATTATTATTTATTAATCATATACTAATGAATACACTTATTTTTAAACTAAGTTTTTTAGGTTAATTTATGCAGAAGATAAAAAAAATAATGTTTGCTATCCCTAATGACAGATGGTTTGAAAGGAGACACTGGAATAATTTCCCGTATACCCTTGGGATTCTCGCAGCTGTTTTAAAAGACAAATACGAAGTGGAAATTTTGGATGCAAGTCTGGAAGATCTCGGTGAAGAAGAAATCAAGAAGAGGATAGAGAAATCAAGACCGGATGTAGTCGGGATAAGCTGTTTATCTATGGAATATACCCTGCACTTTCAAAAAATGGCAGAATTGGTAAAATCTGTCTCTAAAGAAATAAAAGTTGTTGTCGGGGGAATTTACCCAACTCTTCTACCAACAGCTATTTTGGGAAATCATAATATAGATTTTGTAGTTATCGGTGAGGGAGAATACAGATTCCCAAAACTTTTGAAATATCTGGAAGACCCTGTAAGCAATGCAATTAGGGAAATTGATGGATTGGCTTATCGTTTAAACGGAGATGTAATCGTTCAACCATTGGAAACTTACATCACAAACCTTGACAATATACCTCTCCCTTATTATGAGATATTTGATATTGAAAAATATATGAACCAAGCAAGTCCCTATTCTTATTATACCCGCCCGAACCGCTTTCCGGTAGCATTTACAATAACCTCTCGTGGTTGCCCCTTTAACTGTGTTTTTTGCAGCAGCAAGGCAATAAATGGTCTGAGCATAAGATATAGGTCTGCAGAAAATGTTCTTAAAGAAATAGATTTACTGGTTCAAAAATATGGTATAAAAGAAATTATTTTTTATGATGATAATTTCTTTTTGAACAGAGAAAGATTAATTAAAATTTTGAACGGACTAGTAGAAAGAAATTATGATCTGGAATGGAAAACAGTAAATGCTGCAGTTTATGCACTGGATGAGGAGCTTGTAGAATTAATGAAAAAAAGTGGTTGTTACCAGATTGCCTTAGCTATTGAATCTGGGACAAAAGAGGGATTGGAATTAATGAGAAAACCTTTTCCTGAAAAAATTCTATCTAACGCTCCAAGAATAGCAAAAAAGGCGCGGTCTTTGGGAATGGATATAACTGGCTTATTTATAATCGGAATTCCCGGGGAAACTTGGGAGATGATTAGGGAAACATTAAAATTTGCAGATGGCTTGGATTTAGATTATTGTTCTTTTAATATTGCCACTCCTCTACCTGCAACAGACCTTTATAAAACTGCCAAGGAAAAAAATCTTCTTCCAGAGGATTTTGATTTTAATGCGCTTGATTTTAAGGGTTTCGGCAGAGCAACAATTACAACAAATGAATTCACCCCAGAAGAACTTCAAATTTTGAGAGCATTTGAATGGGATAGAATCAATTTTAAAACTCCTGAAAAAATAGCAAGAATAGCAAAAATGCACGGCCTAACAATAGAAGAAATCCAGAATTGGAGAAAATCAACAAGAAGAGGTTTGGGAGTTAAAGTAAGGTATAAATAACTAATCTTTTGTATGATTAAAATGATAAATTCAGATGAATGGAGAGAGGATAAAAGTGCTAAATCAATAACATTTTTCTCAATAAAAAAACCTTCAAGCATTTCTAAAGAGTTAATAGAAGAATTAAAGAGAATATCCAAAGAAAATGGTAAAAAAAATGCAAGATTTTGTTTGCATGAAAATCCAGAAGCGCCTCTACACGATATGATTATCCTTGAATACAGAGATAAGAAATGCAGAAAGCCGCACAAACATCTGGAAAAAAATGAAACCTTGCATATGATTGAGGGAAAGATGATTGCTTTATTTTTTGATGATGAAGGAAAATTAATGAAAAGAGAGACTCTAAATTCAGAAGATAATTTTGCATATCACACTCCAATTGGAGTATATCATGTATGGCTCCCTTTAACAGAGTATGTTGTTTATAGGGAGATAAAACAAGGACCATTTAAACAGGAAGATAACATCTCTCCAGAATTTAATCATGTTGAGGTTCTTAAAAAGAATGTTGATTTTATGAGCCTTGATTGTTACAATGACAAATGCAATTATCCATGCAGTTTAAAAAAGATTTAAATAAAAAAACAAAAATCAGATAAAATTTATATCTCCCCCATAGCAATCAATTGCTGAATTAACAAGAATATTTTTTGAATCATTTGCACAATGATGCTTACATTTTTCCTGCGGGTTGAAATCCTCAAATATCTTTTTGGCTTCTTCACTGAACCATAACTCCTTGAAAGATTTGTTCTTTATTGAGCCGAGAATTCCTGTTGACGAATAAGCTTTATCATGACAAAAATAAACATTGCAATCGGCACCAATTACCGGAATAGTCTGCATTATCCAGCATCTATTATAGTTTCTTTCAGAAACACTTGCCCCTGAAAAATCTCCTGCATATGTATCATAAACATTGAAATTCTCATCCTGGAAGTCCTTTCTGGCACTTTCAATTTGTTTCAAAACCAGAGAATTTATTGATTCGTGATATTCCCTGAAATTTTGTATCCACATTGGTGTAATCTTTATATGGTTGCAACCTAAATCTTTAAAATGCCTAATACTTCGGTATACCTGGTCAGCATTACCTTTGTGAACAACAAAATTTATTCCAAGTTCACAGTTAGGATTTTTTATCTTGGCAAATTTCCTTATGTTTTCTGTTAGTTCGTGGAACCACTCTTCAGGAATCCCCCTTATTTTTGAAAAAGATGCTGCATCGCTTGCGTCTGAAGAAATCCTGACCCAGTGTGCCTTAGAAAGAATTTCCGCTTTTTTTCCTTCCAAACACTGCCCGTTCGTTATAATTGATAAATTTATGCCAGCATCAAGAATTTTCTGCATTGCCTCCTCTATATAAGGATAAATTAAGGGCTCCCCTCCTCCGGAAAAAGTTACTGCCTTAACCCCCATATCTTTAAAATCATCTATAATTTCCATCACTTTTTCTTTTGGAATTTCATCTGCTCTATCTTTCATTTTATCCCTGACCCCTATGTCTCCTGTTTTAGGATCATAAGAACAAAAAGCACAGTGATGATTGCATCTGTTAGTTGGTTTAAATCTAATATAAACCGGGGCTGTTATTTTTTTGTCTGCAAAAGATTTAAGTTTTTCAGGATGCCAGATGATTTTAACTCCCCCGTATCTTTTTGTTATAGACGCCATTTTTTATCTAAAAAATATTAGTATATAAAGATTATGCAACAAGGATTATATTCTGCTTAATTTTTCTATACAATCCGATATCGATGTAAACTGAAAATTAGTGTCTCTTATTATTTTATCAACATTCAGACGGGTATTCAACGGGCGATTGTCAATAAACGGAAAATCATTTATAGAACAAGGGAGAATCTTTCCTGTTTTCATGCTAAGTTTTTCTTTTATTAATCCAGCTAATTGAAATCTTGAAAAAAATTCCGGAGAAGCCACATTATACAAACCCTTTAAATTTTTAGTGATGGAGATATCAATTATATCGACTAAATCCTGAACATAAATCGGAGAAAAAATTTGGTCAGTTGCACATTTTACAGTTTCATTATCTTTCAGTTGTTGAAATGTAGATGTTAAGATTGTTCCCTCCCCGGGATTTAAACTAAAAACTTTTCCCAATCTCAAAATCAGAAATTCTTTTTCACTCTTCAAAAGAAATTCCTCGATTATTGCTTTATGTGTTCCATAAACTGTATTTGGACAAGGTTTATCTTGTTCTGTGTAATTCCCCCTCTCCCCTTTAAAGACATATTCAGAAGAAAACCAGATTGGAAATATTTTTCTTTGCCATAATTGTTCAAATAATTTTTTAGTTCCGTTAACATTTATCTCATATGCCTCTTTCTCATTTTTTTTGCATTCATCTGGCTTGCTTATTGCTGAACAAATAATTGCACAACTTACCTTAGAAAAATCAACATCAAGTTCATTAAGATTCTGCTCTTTTATATTAAAATAGGTTGTATTTTTATAAGGGGGTCCATAATGAGTGCCTGCAAATGCATCTTTTTTTTCGGAAAAATAATCATGAAGATGCCTGCCGATAAACCCGGAAGCGCCAATGATTAATTTCATATCCTTTTTATTTATACTTCATATTTAAAATTATGGTTTCATATAAATCTTTATAAAATAACTGATATTTTAGATTAGTGATGAGAGAAATAAATCTTCTTGAAAAAAGCCACCCGCAACCAACAAAAAGGAGAATAGAACCAGGATGGAGAACAGCTGAAAATAAGATTATTGCAAGAAGGTATGATAAAGAGTTTTTTGATGGTGACAGAGTCAATGGTTATGGCGGTTATTATTATGATGGCAGATGGAGATATGTTGCTGAAGAGCTGAAAAAGTTATATGGGATAAATAATAATTCCGCAGTTTTGGATATAGGGTGTGCAAAGGGCTTTCTTTTGTATGATTTGCAGGATATGATTCCTGGGATTAAGGTTGCTGGAATTGATATTTCAGAATATGCCATAAACAAAGCGGTGGATGGTTATGCAAATTTTTTGATAAAAAACCAGAGTTTGAGCGAGGAAAAAGCAAGGGAAAAAGAGGAAGAGACTAGGAAAAAAGTCCTGCCACATATGATTGTTGGGAATTGCGAAAAACTCCCGTGGCCAGATAATTCTTTTGATGTCGTTTTATCAATAAACACTACCCATAACCTTCCTATAGAAAAGTGCAAAAAAGCAATTCAAGAAATGATACGTGTTTGTAAAAATAAGAAAAGCATGTTCATCCAAGTTGATGCTTATAGAACTCCTGAAGAAAAACAAAGAATGCGGGATTGGATTTTGACAGGAGAAGTGCTTATGAGCGTTGATGAATGGATAGAATTCTTTAAAAAGTGCGGATATGGGGGAGATTATTACTGGACAATTTTTTAATTTAACCCATATAAATATTTATAAAGGTTTTTCTCAAGGTTAAATATATGGATTTTGAGCAGAGGGGAAAAGAAATTAGAAAGAAGGTGATAGACTTGGGGCTTGAAAAAGGAGATTCTCATTTGGGGGGGAGCTTTTCAGAAATTGAGATTTTAATAGCTTTGTTTGATGTTGTTATGAAAAAAGAAGATAAATTCATTCTTAGCAAAGGGCATGCATGCCACCCCCTTTATATCTTGCTAAGAGAAAAAGGCTATAATCCAAAAATTTCCGGACATCCGGATTTATGCGAGAAAGAAGGTTTATGCTGCACTACAGGAAGCCTCGGTCATGGACTGCCAATAGGAGCAGGAATGGCATTTGCAAGAAAAAAATTAAACAAGCCAGGAAAAATATATGTTTTAATTGGAGATGGCGAGTGCCAGGAAGGAACTACCTGGGAGTCTTCTCTTATAGCAAATCATCATAAATTAGACAATTTAATTGTTATAGTTGATTACAATAAAATTCAGGCACTTGATAAAATAGAAGATGTTCTATCTTTAGGAGATTTGGGCAAAAAATTTGAATCTTTTGGGTGGCATATTTCAGAAGTTGATGGACATGATGTTCCAAAAATAATAGAGAAATTACAAGAAAACACAATAGGAAAACCACACCTGATTCTTGCGCATACGATAAAAGGAAAAGGAGTTAGTTACATGGAAAATGTCCCAAAATGGCATGCCAGACCTCCAAACGCAGAAGAACTAAAACAAGCCCACGAAGAATTAGTATGAGAAAACAATTCAGCAAAATTTTATTGGAATTAGCAGAAAAAAATCCAGATATCTATTTATTAGTTGGAGATATAGGGTATCAGATTTTTGATGAATTTAAAGAAAAGCTTCCAAGCAGATTTATCAATCTCGGAGTTTGTGAACAAAGTTTAATCAGTTTTTCTGCAGGAATGGCTTTAGAGGGTTTAAAACCATATGTGTATACAATTACCCCCTTTCTTATTGAAAGGCCTTTTGAGCAAATAAAGTTAGATATAGACCAACAAAATGTAAATGTTAAATTAGTTGGTTATGCGGATTATCCAACTCAGGGGCCCACACACGCAGAGATAGACGCAAGATGGCTGATGAGCAGGTTTAAAAACATTTTATGTTATTTCCCAGAAGATTCAAAAGAAACCAGAGACTGTGTGATAGATGCTTATAGTACAAACAAACCCTGTTTTATAAGTTTAAAAAAAGACAAGAATGCAGAAAAAAGTAAAGATGATAAACATTAATCAGGACAATTATAAATCTAATAATATCTTTTCTATAGAGGAAGTTTTACCAATCCTGAAAAAATTGAGGAATCAAGGAAAAAAGATAGGTTTGTGCACAGGAAGTTTTGATTTATTGCATCCCGGGCATATTACCCATTTGGATTCAGCTAAAAGAATGTGCGATATCCTTGTTGTAGGTCTGGCAAAAGACTGTTTTAGCAAGAACAAAAATCTTGGTTCAGGACGGCCAATATATTCTCAAGAATTGAGAGCATTTATGGTCTCAAAACTAAAATCAGTAGATTATGTTTTTTTTGATGACGGAAAACCAGAGATAATTATGACAATAAAACCGGATGTTTATTTTAAAGGGAAAGATTATTTTGATGAAACAAATCCAAATATTATTGCTCAGAAAAAGATGATGGAATCTTTAGGTGGGAAGATGATTTTTACCCAAGATGAGAAATTATCAACAACAGATATAATTAAACATATAAAAGAGGATATTCAGCAATAAGATGACTGAACCAACGAATGTTGATAATCATAAACTAATGTACCATCCGCAAAGAGTTGCTGAATGGAACGAAAAAGGGGACTGTTATCCGATTTATGTGGAAATCGGACCAACAAATGTATGCAATCACAGATGTGCTTTTTGTGCTTTAGATTTTTTAAATTATGGGAAGGATGTTCTTGATAAGGAAATTATGCTTGCTACATTAAAAGACATGGCAAATCACGGAGTCAAATCAATTATGTTCGCAGGAGAAGGAGAACCTTTGTTACACAAAAATATTTGTGAGTTTGTAAACAAGACAAAAGAATTCGGAATGAATGTTTCAATAACAACTAATGGTGTGCATTTTACAAAGGAGAAAATAGAATCCTGTCTTCCCAGTTTATCCTGGATAAGATTCAGTGTGGATTCTGGAAGCCCGGAAAATTATGCGAAAGTTCATGGAACAAAACCAGAGGACTTCAATAAAGTAATAGAAAATATAAAAACTGCCGTTGAATTTAGGAAGAAAAATCAATTAAAAACAACAATCGGTGTCCAATTTTTGATGATTCCTCCAAGCATAGGTGAAGCGATAAAATTAGCCAGGATTTTACGGGATATAGGAACAGATAACCTACAGGTAAAACCTTATTCACACCACCCAAAAAGCAAAAACGAGTTTCATTTAAATCCTGAAGATTATAATAAACTTAAAGAGCAGTTAATGCAGTTTGATTCTGATAATTTTAAAGTATTGTTCAGGGAAGCGACAATAGAAAGGATTGAATCAGGGATTGATTATCCTGAATGTTATGGCTTACCTTTTTTTGCTTTAATTGATGCAAAAGGGAATGTTATCCCTTGCAATCTTTTTTACGGAGATGAAGAGTTTAGTTACGGGAATCTCCATAAGAATTCATTTTCTGAAATATGGCAGGGTGAAAAAAGAAAGGAAGTTTTAAAAAAATTGAGAGAAAAAGGCTGCGAAGATTGCAGGCATGGATGCAGGTTAGATGTTATTAACAGGTATCTGCATAGATTAAAAAATCCGTTTGAGCATGATAATTTTATTTAATCTTATTCGATCCCTTTTTAAAGTCCCATGTCTTATAATTTATGGGGGTATAATTTATTGCCGGCATTTTGCTTCTTATTCCTTTTTTAGAATAATATCCAAGGATTTGGCAACACTAGGAAATATAGGATATCTTTGCAACAATGTCGGTATTGCTTTTTGCTGCATGCTGTATAACACAGTATGTTCTTTAAGAACTCTTGGATCTCCAAAAGCTCTTCTTGCTATTTCTTCTGTTGATAGTTCTGTAATTATGTTAATTGCACCAAAAGGTATCATCTTTTTATCGTCAAAAAGATTAATAACCCCTGTCCAAAAATCTCCCCACCTAAGATTAAACTCATCTTTCATCTCTTCTGCAAAATGATAACTCCAATAGTCCCTTATACTGAATCTGGATTTTTTTAATCTTGGGCTGTTAAGAACAACATCAACTGTAGAACCGGGGGTAGAGATGCAATCCCCTGCAATTCCCATTCCTTTGGCTCTTTGAACTAATAAAAATTCTTTCCCATTTGATGGCCACATTAAATGTGAAAATCCGAAATACCTTGCTCTTTGATTGAGGTCTATTCCATTATCATTTAATATATCTTCAACAATTTTTCCTGCAGGATAATCTTCAGGTAATAACTTAGCAGGTTCATCTGTTAATTTTGTTGCAGCATAATCATAATAACCACCCTGAATTACTTTCAGGGGATTTACAATTTCTCCAGTTGCAATTAAAACTGGCCCGTTAAATCTTCCTTTTTTATCCCAATCTTCTTTTATTCCCCTCCTATATCTTTCAAGAGGTTTTGGAACCTTATATGCTCCACTTACAGGCTCAAGTTGCAAATCTTGTATAGATCTGACACGGTCTGTTCTTACTATTGTTCCAGACAAGGCTTCTAAATCATTCGGCTTACCATCTAAAGAACTAACAATTGCTCTAAGCTCATCCTGAGTAATTTTTGGATCAATTGCAAAAGCAGTTAAGTACAACCCTTTACCCAGGTCATGCCTGTATGTAACAGGTTCTGAACTCATCCTTTTAAGTACTTTGAACTATTTTTAAACATTATTATTTCACAACATATACAATAACCTTTCTGTATCATAAACATTTTAAACCCGTTTTTTATCTTATCCATATGCAAGAAAACGGAATAAAACTTCCTGAAAATTACAAATACATTGCGGCATTTTTGACAATGAGGTGCAA